>Ga0097684_1000013_pt1 | contig 31245 bp, 31 predicted proteins | sample GBSwatmcommunity_FD_72841 | JGI IMG/M metagenome (GOLD analysis project Ga0097684, IMG submission 72841) | Hot spring microbial communities from Great Boiling Spring, Nevada - sample 1 v2 (version 2) | ecosystem: Environmental > Aquatic > Thermal springs > Hot (42-90C) | place: Great Boiling... | reverse complement strand
ATGTTAAGAAAGATAGAAAGACTACACTTTGAAGTATCAGCCCTTGAGAGAAAGATAGACAACATCTACAATAGCATAGAAATACAGACTTGTAAGACGAGAAAAGAAAGGACTTTGGGAAAGGTTAAGACACTTGTTTGCCGAGCAGAAACTAAGGCAGAGGAAGATAAAGCAGTTAAGAAAAGAAATACTTGAGACTTTTACAAATCTCGTCATAGCACACGCAAAGGTTTATGATTGTCAAGCCATAGTGGTAGAGGACCTAAGCTTCAAAGAAGTTCCCGATTGGAAGGACAAGAAAGCTTTAAGAAGATTTAGCCAATGGTTTTATTCAAGGTTTGCAAGCAGGCTTGAAGAGAAGGCAAGGCTTTACAACTTAAAAGTCATAAAAGTAAATCCCGCACATACGTCAAGAGTTTGTCATAAGTGTGGTAAGGAAGGTAAGACAGAAAGGTTAGTTTTTAAGTGTTCTTGTGGGAAATATGATAGAGATTACAATGCAAGTGTTAATATAGCATTTCGCCTGACAAAACCCAAAGCCCAGAGGGCAGAGGGTATTCCAGGCAGGTTTCCGTCCCGCCTGGTGCAGGTGGAATGGAAAGCTCTTTTAAGCTTTATCTCTTTCTCAAAACTTCTTGCTTGGCTCCGGATAGTTGAAACTTCTCAGCTCAAACTCAAAAAACTACTCAAGTGGATATATTCGGATAAGTATGGTTAAGGAGAAATGGGACGGAGCTCTTCTGCTTTCCACCTTTTGTAGAGGTTATGCTCAATCCTTAGGCAATCCAAAGCTTTACCTACTACAAAATCCACCATCTCTTCTATGCTTTTGGGTTTGTGATAAAAAGCGGGACTGGCAGGTAGGATAACAGCACCTGCTTTGGCAACTTTGAGCATGTTTTCCAAATGGATCAAAGAATAGGGAGCTTCTCTGATGATCAGAACTAATGGAACCTTTTCCTTTAGGGCTGTCTCGCTAACTCTGTGGATGAGGTTTTGATTTATACCATTTGCTATGCAACCGAGCGTGCTCATTGAGCAGGGGGCAATCAAAACGCCAGCGTAGTTTATCAGTCTTGAACCGCTGGCTACTCTGTCCGCTATAGCTTTCTCAGAGATAAGGCGAACCTTTGGAAACTTTTGCTTAACGTCTTTTAACGAAAGATTTAACTCTTCTTTTAGCACCACAGCGCCGGCGGTAGAAATTATAAGGTCCAAGTGAAAGTCCATGCTATAAAGGACTTCAAGTAGTCTGTATCCATAGATACTTCCGCTGGCACCGGTTATGCACAAAACTATGTTTCTTTTCACTTTCTATCCTGCTTTAAATCCCAAGAAAAAACCTGCCGAAAAGGCAGAAGAAAAGGCTACTGTTTTAAAAATACCCCTGACGAATTCATCCACTCCAGAGAACAAAGATTTTACAAGGACCCAAAGCTGGGTCCAGTTTATATCAATAAAGCCTTTACTCTGAAGCCAAAAAAGGGAGAGAAGGTAAAGTCCCATCAGCATCAAAAAAAGGTTCAACAGCTTTTTTACCGCAAAGCCAACCACAAACCCTGCAAATCCTGCATAACCCAAGTCTGCTATCAAACCTTCCAAGCTCATTGATATCTAAACACGCTTGGATTTAGTATGTCCGGATAGTTTGTAGTCATCTCGTAATCAAAGAGCTGTTTTCTTATTCTTTCTAAATCTTTTCTGTTAGGCTTGAAAGGATAGCTCCTTATATCTGTTGGTGAGCTGTCTCCAAAGGGTCTGTTGCAAGCGGTTTCGGTAGTTTTCCCTCTACATCCAGAAGTCATAAACGGCCTTCCGCTCCAGAAAAGCTCTTCAAAGGTTTCCTTTGGAATGCCAAAGTCTATAACCTGTCCCTTTTCGTTGAACTTCATGTCCTCATATCGGGCTATTTGATTGTCTATTAAATACCTTGCAAACTGAACTCTTCTAAACTGAGGTGCGGGACAGGGCGGTTCTTTCTCCATCATTGAACCTTCTTCGGGCCAAAAAGAGAAAAGGTGAGTTCTTGCCCCTAAGTCTCTAACTTTTTGAATTGTCTCTATCATCTCCTGCTCTGTTTCTCCCAGTCCCACCACAAGGTGGCACCCTACATAACCATCCCCCATCACATCGCAAGCCCACTCCAAAACTTTCCAGAATGTTTCCCACCTGTGAGGGCTGTTCATAGGTCTTCCTCTTAGTCTTTCAAACACCTCCGGTGTTCCACAGTCTATTGCTACTGTAACCGTGTCCGCCCCAAGCCTTTTGTAATCAAGTATATCCTGATAGGTTGTGCCCGTGGCGTTTATCAATAAAGAAACAAAGATCTTATCTCCCAACCTCTTTACAACCCTTTCCAACACTTCCTTGGTGTCCCTTATGGCTCTTGGGTGAGTTATCTGGGCTATGCACAGTCTTTCTACATGTCCTACCTTTTCTGCCCTATCTATTATCTCATCCAGCTTTACCGTAGGCCACTCAACCCTGATGAAGTTCTTCTTTGAGTATTCCACTTCCCTTGCCTTCTGAAGACCACAGTAAGCACAGGTAGCATGGCATCCGGAAGGATAGGTCAGAAGCGTATTTATACAACTAAGTTTTGTATTTCTATAAAACTGTCCCGGCACTATACCCAAGGTCATAGCAGCAGCCATGCTTATTTGAAGATACTCTGGACTTTCCCTTTGGACAGTTAAATTCTCCAAAAGCTTTCTATCCATACCTTACCTCCTGCAAAGAGTATTATAAATCCTCTTTTATTCCTCTTAGTCTGACTGTGGTCTTTCTTTGCCTTATTTCCTGCAAGCTTGTTTTCTCTTCCACTTTACCCTTTATCATCAGATGCTTTAAACTTTCTTCAAAAGCTCTCTCTAAATTGTAAAGGCTTTGATTTTTTATCTCCTCTGGCACAAGGTGATAGTCCTCCCTAAGTATAGCTTCTGCAAGCTCCATGGCATACGGCGATAGGTTGAGTTTGTATAGATCTTCTTTATTTCCCAAACCATTATACAATCCAAAAAGGAAAACCCTTTCGTGAAAACTAAGCTTTTCCTTTGCTTGCTCCTTTGGTTTTTCTTGATGTTTGGGCAGTTTATCCGCAAGAACAGAAACGGGTATGTTGGTTTTTTTAGAAAGGGTAGTTAAAAGGTCAATTTGATGGAGTTTATCTTTAACAAAACCGCAAAAGTATAGGTAATCCTCTATGGCTTTACTGTCTTTTTTTGCCAATAGCCAACTGAAGATGTCCTTTGCTTCTTTCAGTGCGTTTTGAAGTTCTTTCTTTTGCTTTTTTACAAAGGTATCTGGATCCTCTCCTTCTGGAAGAAGGAAAACTTTGACTTTCAAACCCTCCCTTAGAAGGTGGGGTGCGGTTTGCTTTATGGCTTTTCTTCCTGCTTCGTCTCCATCAAACATTAAAATGACTTCTTCAGCGTAAGCGGATATGATCTTAGCATGATCCGGTCCAAGGGATGTGCCCATGGGTGCTACAGTCTCTGGAAAACCTTCTTGATGCATACTCATAACATCAAAGTATCCTTCCACAATTATGACCCTTCTTTTTTCCCTAATATAGCTTAGCCCTTCATAAAATCCATAAAGCGTTTCTCTTTTTTTAAAAAATTCTGTCTCCGGAGAGTTTATGTATTTAGGACTGTTTTCTTTTAAGGACCTTCCACCAAAACCCACTACGTTCCCTTTTATGTCCCTTATTGGGATTATCAGCCTGCCGGCTAACAGGTCTTTGTAGTGTTTTTCGTCTATCTTTGTAATGTTCCCCGTCTTTTCGTAGATTTCCAGGATTTGTTTTTCTCTTAAAAAGCTAACCAGCTGTTCCGAGGAGGGAGAATAGCCAAGCTGAAACTTTTTTATAGTCCTCTCCTGAATACCTCTGTTTTTGAGATATTCCAAAGCTTGAAGACTTTCTTTCAAATTATTGTGATAGTATTCTGCTACCATACGTAGGGCAATCAGTACGTTATCGTCCTTCTTTTTAAGTTTAACTTTTACAGGCAACTTATACTTTTTAGCCAATTCCAAGAGCGCTTCTGTATAGCTTATGTTCTCATACAGAGCTACAAACTTTACTGCGTCCCCTCCCACGCCACAACCAAAACACTTCCATATACCCTTTGAAGGAGATACGTAAAGAGATGGAGTATCATCTGGATGAAAGGGACACCTTGCCCTGTAGTTGTTGCCCGTCCTTTGTAAATCTATATATGAGGATATAACATCCACTATGTCAAGTCTTTTAAGTAATTCTCTGAGCTCCACAGCTTAAACTTGATGGAGAACTAACTTTAGCTTTTCTTCTATTTCGTGCTCTTCTAAAGCGGATATTATTTCGTCCAACTTTCCTTCCAGTATGTCCTGTAGCCTGTGAGAGGTATAGTTTATTCTGTGATCCGTTACTCTGTTCTGGGGAAAGTTATAGGTTCTTATTTTTTCACTTCTTTCTCCCATACCTACCTGTTCTCTGCGCTCCTTAGCTATTTGTTCTTCTTTTTGTCTTTCATAGTAGTCCTTTACCCGTGCGTATAGAATTTTCAGGGCTTTCATCTTGTTTTGAAACTGGGACCGCTCGTCTTGGCATGACACCACTATACCCGTAGGAATATGTGTAATTCTAACTGCAGTTTCTGTGGTATTTACATACTGTCCTCCCGCACCACTTGCTCTGAAGGTCTCTATTTTTAAATCCTTAGGGTCTATTTCCACCTCCGTTTCGTCCACCTCAGGAAGGACTGCTACCGTTGCGGTAGAGGTGTGTATCCTTCCTCCTGCTTCTGTCTTTGGAACGCGCTGAACCCGATGAACCCCGCTTTCATACTTTAGCTTAGAATAGACATTTTTACCTTCTATCAAAGCTATTACTTCTTTGTAGCCACCCAAGCTGGTTTTTTGTGCGGTAAGTATGGAAAACTTCCAACCTTTTTCTTCTGCATACTTTTGATACATATTCAAAAGGTCTGCCGCAAATAGAGCGGCTTCTTCTCCGCCAACTCCTGCCCTTATTTCTAAGATGACATTTTTTGTATCCCTTTCATCGGTAGGAAGGAGAAGTCTCTTTATTTCCTTCTCTAAATTTTCCTCTTCCTTTTTCAATCTCTTTAGCTCTTCTTTTGCTAAGTCTTCAAACTCTTTACTTTTCAAAAGTTCCTTTGCATCACTTATTTCCTTTTGTATTTTCATATATCTTGAGTAAGCCTCATAGGCAGGCTCTAAATCTTTAAATTCTTTGCTCAGCCTTAGGTATAACTGCCTATCCTTTATAACCTCTGGGTCTGAAAGTTTTAACTGTAGCTGAGAGTATTTTTGATGGATAGCTTTTAACTTTTCTTCTAAGTCCTTAGGAAGCATTTTCGGACTTAGTGGTAGATTCTAACAAAAAGGGTTTTATCCTCAACTTTCCAGTGTAAAAAGGATGGCATGCATTACACGATTCAAGATAAACGGTTCCTCCTTTTGTGGAAAGTAGGGTAAATGTATTTCCACAACCGCATACAAATTTTGTTGGTTTAAGCTCTGGATGTATTCCTTTCTTCATTTTTTACCTCCAAAAAAATAATTATATCACAAAATATACGTCGGGTGAGAAATTAGTAAAGTGCTTAATCCTGCAAAAACGTTTGGGAAAAAGAGAAGGCTTTATAATTATTTATAATGAAGATAGGCTTTATATGCACGGGAAATTCTGCTAGAAGTCAGATGGCCGAAGGCTTTGCCAAATATTTTGCTAAGCTATATAACAAGGCTTTAGAAATTTACTCCGCAGGCTCCAATCCTGCTTCCTCTGTTAATCCCTTAGCAATAAAGGTTATGGCAGAGGTAGGTATAGATATTTCTTCTCAATATCCTAAGTCCTTACAGAACATACCTTACGGAGAACTTGACTTGGTTATAACCCTTTGCGATGACGCGGCCGAAAATTGTCCCTTTGTGCCGGGTGCAAAAAGGGAACATTGGAGCCTTCCGGACCCCGCAAAAGCCGAAGGTTCAGAGGAAGAAAGGCTTGAGTTTTTCAGAAAAATAAGGGACGAACTAAGGGAAAGAATAGAAAAGCTAATCAGAGATCTGGGAGCCTGACATCACCTCTTCCAAAAGCTCTATGAGGGACTTTATCTTTTCCTTTTCTTGGGACAGCTCTTGGACCGCTTGTTTTACTTTTTCCACTTCCTCCTCCGGTGCCTTTTCTAAGAATTGGGGATTTTCCAGTCTTTTTTGGAAAGTGTCCAAGGTCTTCTCCACTTCCGAAAGTTTTTTGCTGTAAGACTGCAAAAGCTCCTGAACATTTACGTTTCCTTCTACCGGTATGAAGAATTCAAAGTCCTTTGAAAAACCTGCTATACAGCCAGAGGGTCTGTCGGAAACTTCCACAAGCTCCTCCACCTTTGCCAGAGCCTTTATGTAGTCTTCAAAGGCTTTTACCAACTCCAAAGATTGGTTTGCTCTGTAGAAAAGCTTTATCTTTTTAGAAGGCTCTATCCTTAGGTCGCTCCTAAGGGACCTTATGGATGTGATTATCTGCTTTAGCCTTTCTACTTTCTCCTTTACTTCTGGATACACTTCTTGAGGGTTGTAGGTGGGATAGCTCTCAAGGGAAAGGCTTTCTTTGTTTGAAGTGGGAAGATGATGGTAGAGTTCTTCGGTTATGAAGGGCATAAAGGGATGAAGAAGCTTTAGGATCCTGTCAAACACCATCAAAAGAAAGGCTTGAGCGGTTATGCTTTCCTTCTCTATCCTGTCTTTTTCCTCTTCGCTTTGAGCCTTCGCATAGAGCCTCAACTTACTCATCTCTATATACCAGTCGCAAAACTCTGACCAGACAAACTCGTAAAGGCTCTGACAGGCCAAGGAAAACTCATATTCCTTAAGGGCTTTATTCACCTTTTGGGTGGTTTCGTTCAAAAGCGTAAGGATCCACAGGTCTTCCCACCTTGGTGGTGCCATGTAGGGCATCTTGGACAAAATGTCCTCATCCAGGTTTAGAAGTATAAACCTTCCTGCGTTCCAAAGCTTGTTGGCAAAGTGTTTATACCCTTCAAACCTTTTCTCCGAAAGCCTTACATCCCTTCCCTGCTGGGTAAGAATGGCTAAGGTAAATCTTAGAGCATCCGCACCGTATTTTTCTATGATATCAAGTGGGTCTATGACGTTTCCTTTTGTTTTTGACATCTTCTGTCCTTTTTCGTCCCTCACAAGAGCGTGTATATAAACATCCTCAAAGGGAATATCTTCCATAAAAACATTCCCATCATGATCATTCGGGCAACCCAGAAGAAGATTATGTCAAAGCCCGTCACAAGAAGGTTAGTTGGATAAAGGCTCTTTAGATCCTCCGTGTTTTCGGGATAGCCAAAGACTCCAAAGGGCCAAAGGGCAGAGGAAAACCAAGTATCCAACACATCCCTTTCCCACTCAAGATTTTCCGACCCACACTTTTTACAATAAAGCACAAACCTAAACTTTTTTGTTTGAGGGTTATACCTATATCTGCTCCTTCTGTTTGTTATTAGTGCGGTGGGATTGAGGTCTTGCGTAAAGAAAAGCCTAAGGGAATGGGCAGAGACATCCGTAGCGTGGTATTTGTGAAAGACAAACTTTTTGTAAAATTCAAGCACGGTTAGCTCTGGATGGACAAAGGATGGAGACTTTAAAACCGCTTCTACCTCCTCTGGTGTAAATTCTTCCTTTATTTTTCCGTCCGCAAGAAGGTTGAAAATAAGTTTGTCATAAACTCGGTCAAAGTCGTCATCTGTAAAAACGTTTATATGTCCGCAATCTTTGCAATACCAAACGGGTATGCGATGCCCCCACCATATCTGACGGGATATGCACCAATCCCTTAAATTTTCCATCCACTGAAGGTATATCTTTTTCCAATTTTCCGGCACAAAGCGAACTCTTCTTTCCTCTTCCCAAACCTTTTGATTTCTTTCCCACTTGACCTTTAAAGACTTTTGAACCGCCTCCAAAAATACTTCTCCACTCTCCAAAAGCTTGTCTTCTAATTTCAGCCCCTCCTGGTCTGCAATGAAAAGAAGACTGCCAGTTAGCTTTTCCTCCAAACCTTCCCTTATAAGAACCGCACCATCTTTGACTTTGACTACAAGGTTAGCTTTGCTGAATTGTTCACCAAGATCCTTTGCGATCTGCAACAGGTCCTCTCTGCCTTCGGGAACGTAAATATAGGATATTTCTCCGTCCTTTTTCCCCACCACAAACTCCACGCCTTCCTTTATGAAAACCACAAGCTTTGTTTGATGGTCCTTTACTACCCTTAGGGTGACCTCCAACCCCTGGGTGTATAAGATCTGAAGGTTAGTTTCTTTTCCTTTTTTCTGAAGGAATCCAAGCACCGCCTGCACTGCCCTTTCTTTTATCCTTGGGTCCGAAACTTTGACAAACCACTGAGTGGATACCATAGGCTCAAGGACAGTTTTACATCTGTAGCACTTTCCTACGCTGTGTCTGTGGTTTTCTACCTTCTCAAGAAGACCAAGTTCTTCTAATCTTTGCACTATCCTTTTTCTTGCCTCGTATCTGTCAAGCCCCGCAAACTCTCCCCCATTTTCGTTGATCCTTGCAAACTCATCCATTATCTGTACCATTTCAAGCCCATGGGTTTTACCAATCTCAAAGTCCAAAGGATCGTGAGCTGGAGTGATTTTTACTGCCCCCGTTCCAAACTCGGGCTTAACCCTCTCGTCCGCTATTATGGGTATTACTCTATTTACAAAAGGAAGTCTAACTTTTTTGCCTACAAGAGCTTTGTATCTTTCGTCCTCTGGATGGACCGCTACCGCGGTGTCTCCAAGCATAGTTTCCGGTCTTGTGGTTGCAACGGTTATGAACCCTTCTTCTCCCTCCAACGGATACCTTATGTAATAGAGCTTTCCCTCTTCCTCTTCGTGTTCCACCTCAAGGTCCGAAAGGGCAGTAAGGTCCTTAGGACACCAATTTACTATGTACTCCCCTCTGTATATCAAACCTTCTTCGTAAAGCCTTTTAAAGGCATATCTAACAAGCCTTGAAAAGCCCTCATCCAAGGTAAATCTCTCTCTTTTCCAATCTACGCTGGCACCAAGTTTTACAAGCTGGTCCCTTATGCTGTTTCTTGACTGTGGCACCCATTCCCACACCCTCTTTAGAAACTCCTCCCTTCCCATTTCAAGCCTGTTTTTTCCTTCCTCCTGCACCTTTTTATCCACCACGTATTGCGTAGCTATACCCGCATGGTCAAACCCTGGAACCCAAACCACATCTTTGCCAAGCATTCTTTGCCATCTACAGACTATGTCCTGAAGGGTTATGTTAAGAGCATGCCCCATATGAAGGGACCCGGTCACATTAGGCGGTGGAATAACCACCGAAAATCTATTCTTTGGATTAGGCTTTGGACTGTGGTATATGGCTAAGGATAGCCATCTTTGGGAGTGTTTGCTCTCAACTTCTAAGTGATTATATTCTTTGATGTCTTTCATAGAGAAAAAATTATAAACTTACCCGGCCTCAAAAGAGGATACAAGTTGTAAGCAAAGAAGACCTGAAATCTCTTATAATCGTAAAGTGTGAAGATCATACAGAAAGTCCGTTGTTTGAAGGGAGAGTTAAGGGTTCCGTCTGACAAGTCTATCTCCCACAGGGCGGTTATTCTACCTTCCTTGGCAGAAGGCGAAAGTGTGGTGGAAAACTGGCTTGAGTCCAAAGACACATTAGCTACGCTAAGCATAATAAAAGCCTTAGGTGTTAAGATTGTTAAGAAGGGCAAGACCTTAAAAATAAAGGGGTCAAACTTTTTGCTAAAGGAACCAACAAAAATTCTAAATGCAAAAAACTCGGGGACTACCGCAAGGCTTATGTTAGGTGTGCTTTCCACTCAACCTTTCTTTTCAGTGCTAACAGGCGATCAAAGTTTGAAAAGAAGACCTATGTTGCGCGTTGTTGAACCCCTAAGGGAAATGGGCGCAAAAATAGACGGTAGGGAGAAGGGAGATAAACTACCCATAGCGGTAAGAGGAGGCCATTTGAAAGGTATTTCAATCTTTAACAAAAAGGCTTCTGCCCAGGTAAAGTCCTGCATTCTTATTGCCGGTCTAAGGGCTGAGGGTATAACAGAGGTTTATGAACCCTACTTATCAAGGGATCACACGGAAAGAATGCTAAAGGCTATGGGTGTGGAACTTGTATCTTACGATACGGACAAAGGAAGGGTAGTAAAGTTAGAAGGAGGACAGACTCTTAAGCCTGCCTATGTGGTTTGTCCCGCAGATCCTTCTTCTGCCGCCTTTTTTGCTGCGGGTGCAGTTCTTTTGAAGGGTAGTGAAGTTTTGCTAAAAGATGTGCTTATAAATCCCACAAGGGACGGCTTCTTTAGAAAGCTAAGAGAAATGGGAGTAAAGTTGAGCTATGAAAATCTTAGGGAAATATCTGGGGAACAGGTAGCGGACATATACGTTAGATACGCAGATACGCTAAAGCCTATTCAGGTTAAAGAAGAAGAGGTGCCAACTCTAATAGACGAAATTCCCATCCTTGCCATACTTATGGCTTTTGCGGATGGGGTTTCTACAGTAAGGGGTGCGCAAGAGCTGAGGGTAAAAGAAAGTGACAGAATTAAGGCTATAGTGCAGAACTTAAGGAAAATGGGTGCTAAGGTAGAAGAATATGAGGATGGTTTTTCTATAGAAGGAGGACAATATCTTAAGGGAGCTGTCATAAAGACCTACGGAGATCATAGAATAGCTATGAGCTTTAGCATTGCAGGACTTGTAGCAGAAGGTGAAACAATCATAGACGATCCAGATTGTGTAGCAATTTCCTATCCTGAGTTTTACGAACATTTAGAACAGTTAGCATGTTGAGGAAGCTCTTTTTGGAAGACCTTCACTACAAAGCCTTGGCTTTAATCATAGGTTTTCTTTTTTGGTTTGCAGTCAATTTTGGAACAAAGTCGGTGATATCCATAGAAAAGGAGCTGGAAATAAGAAACACAGAGCAAAAATACACGTATAAGCTCTCCAGAAAAAAAGTCAGGATGAAGATAGCCTTTATAGAAAGGTTAGTATCAACGGATATGATAGATAAAGTTAAACCTTTTGTGGATGTTAGGGGCTTGCCTGCGGGAAAACATACCCTTAAGGTCCAAGTTAGCAATCCCTATAAACTACTTATTTCCTTAGAAAAGTTAGCACCTGAAGAAGTAGAAGTGTATGTGGTGGAGACCCCCCAGAGGGGGGAATAAGCTTATCCGCAGGAGAAGCTGTTTCCACAACCGCAAGTTCCAGTTACGTTCGGGTTCCTTATTGTAAAACCACCGCCCATAAAGTCCATTACATAGTCAAGCTCTGCGTTATTTACGTATGGCATAGAGAACTGGTCTATGGCTATTTTCAGTCCAGGAAATTCAAAGACGAAATCTCCTTCCTCTATGGTGTCGTCAAAGCCCATAGCGTATTGGAACCCAGAGCAACCTCCTGGGACAACCCTTATCCTTAGGATAGGCTCTGCTATGTTGTTCTCCTTCGCTATACGTGTCACCTCTTGTACTGCCCTCTCTGTAGCAAAAAAGTTATAAACTGCTTGCTGCATGACTTACCTCCTTAAAAAGTTTTAGTCAAAAGATAAGAAGATTTTTAAAGTATGCAATATGATAGCTATCATCTAATACCTGCTAAGCTTTCCAAGATGTATCTAAAGCTCTTTGGGTCTACGAGCTTTATTCCAACCCTGTCTGCCCAACGATGTAGTCCTTCATCTCCTGTTATGAGGATTCCGTCCAATTCGTAGGCAAGCAATAAAACATCCGCATCTTCTTTACTGTCTATTATTCCACTTCGGAGTGCTTCTCTGTATTTTTCCCTAAGCTTGTTTATCACTTTGCCAGTTTCTGTTTCTGAAAGCCTGCCCGCTTCCCTTGTGTGCTCTTCTGCTACCCTTAAACCCTTATTTACTCTGTATCTTACTTCTTCTATAAACTCATACAGAAATTCCGCCGGGATCATTAGATTAAACCGTCTTGGAGACCTTATGCGCACCACCAACTCAAACTTTGGCTTTAGCTCTCCCAAAGAGACCATCTTGTTAAACTCTTCATAAACAGAGGTGGGCATGTAAAACTGGGCTTTTGCATGGGAAGCAAGAGAGAGAAAATTTTCTATGGCTCCCAATTGATCCTTTTCAAACTGTGAGTATATGTCTGGATTTGTGAAAACGCTGGTATCAAGCACAAAAATTTCCATAGTGAATTAAAATTATACTGTGCGTTTTTACGGGATACCTTCAGAAGACAGGGCTTTGGAGATATTGGAAAACATCCCAGAAGGCGTGTGGATATTTAGGGACAATTCTTCCCAAACTAAGCTCACCTCCCAACAGGTAAAAGAAGAGCTAAGAAAAATCATCCTGACGATAAAATCTTGGAAGGAAAAGGACAAATACATACCTCAGGCTACCGCCTTTTTGTTTGTTCATACACCATCTGAACCAAAGCACTTTAAAATTTATGACCTTTCTTCCCTTGGTTGTGGAATTAACCTAAGCCCACCCAGGTGGGAATGCTATCTTTTGGAAAACCAGTAAAGTAAAAAACCCAGCGTTGGAAAGACAATCATCAACAAAGCGGACAGCTTGTAGTTGTTTTGAGTAAGAAGCATAAAAAGGCTCCAGGTCCAAAGCCCTGTGGTGGATGCGATCCTTTCAGTTAAAGACAAAAAGGATATCCTGACGGAAACTTCTTCTGCGGGAAACCTTTCTATCAGCAAAACCCTTGAGGTAGTCCAAAGGTGCGAAAGGGAAAGCCCTCCCAAAAGTCCCAAGATCAAAACAAAGTCCCTTGGTATGAAAAATAGCAAAAGTAAAAACAAGGCCAAAGTAGAAACCCCATAGGGAAAACCGCTCTAACTCCCAACTTGTCCGTTAGCACTCCAAAGACTATTCCACCCAGCACTCCACCCAAAGCAGATAGCCCTATCACTCTGTAGATTTCTCTTTCTTCAAGCATGTAGGCATTCTTCAGATAAACACCCATCATGGCTATAAGCGTATTGGCTACTTCGGTAAGGCTTAGGATGGAAAGTATGAGGAGTAAGAATTTTTTGTCGCTTATTACTTGTCTTATGCTTACTCTTTTTTTGGAAGATGGGTTGGGCAAGTTTGCTATGGCAGGAAGGGCTAAAATCAAAAACAGAAGGGAAACCTGATAGAATACCTCCGGCACTTTCAGCCAACTTGCCAAAAAGATAAGGCTTACGGAAGACCCTAAGTATCCAAAGGCCACTCCAAAGCCCGAGGCAAAACCTCTTTGAGTAAGTCCCGCAAGCAAGGAGTTATAAAACACCATAGCCTGTTGGTGAAAAACTACCATGCAAAGGTAAATAAAGAGGTTTCTCTGTGGATGGTGTGCTGTTAAGCTCAAAAACGCACCCATAAAAACGGTCAAAAGGGTAAAGAGTGTGAAAAATTGCTTTCTGAAGGCTTTGCTGTCTGCCACCTTTGCCAAAGGCAAGGCTATAAAAAAGGAAAAAAGAAAGCAAGGCCGTATAAGAAAGAGTAAAGCTTGGGGTCTATGTGCTGAGTTATGTAAAGGGGATAAAAGGTGGAAAAAATTAGCGCTCCAAGGATAGTCTCTCCGGAGTCAAAGAGTGCAAAGGAAAGGAGTTTTTTCATTTTCAACTCCACAGGCAAACAAGCTTATCACAGTCTTTATTTCAACTCCACACAGTTTATTGGGAATTCAGAAATTTTTTGGTCTGAAAAGCTTTGCGAGCTTTATAAAAGAGGCAACGAGAAGAAAGGCTTCAGAGATGAGATTTAGAAAGTATGCTAAAACCAAAAGTGCTAAGCCAAAAAACAAAAAGAGAGCAATCACTATCAGAATGTAAGCCATGAATCCGTTTTCCATCTTTCAACTCCACGTTGCTGTCAAATTCCCAAACAAAGGTAAGCTCCTTATCCCACACAGCGGGCTTAGAACAACACAATACTTAGGTATAGCGCATCTCATATCCCAACCGTCTCCATCCCACACAGTGGGCTTAGAACTTGTTTTGGGCCTATTACTCGTTATTTTGTTCCCATCTTGGTGTCTCCATCCCACACAGTGGGCTTAGAACTTGAGGAGATAGAAAAAATAGCATCTTCAATTAAAGTAGAGTCTCCATCCCACACAGTGGGCTTAGAACCCCAACTTAACACTTTAATCAAAATAAGACAAATCAATAATTTTATCAAGGGGGTACCCCTCGCAAATGAAGGTTATTTTCCGAAAATCCGAGGTTGTGCAAAGTTGAGTGTGTTATTGTCAAATTTAAGTCTTTGTCTCCCAATGCTTTAAGCAATCGTGCATAATTATGACTTTGTGCAATTACATAATTATGACTTTATGTTTTTGCATAAAGGCATAAATTTAAAAGCTATGAGGCGCAAAAGGAAGAAAGTGGTAAGAACAACAATTTTATTGCCCTCCGAAGCCCATCACTAAAAGAATTAGAGGAATACCCCCTTAAGGAAACCACACCTTATTCAGTTGCCAATTTAACATGGGTCCCCTTTTGGACCCACAGACTTATTAAAAATTATAACACAACGCAGGGCAAAATGCGAAGAACTTTTATGGCTGAAAAACTACAAAGGTTTTTCTTCTACCTTTTACTTTGCTTGCTGGTATATCGTCCCCTCTCAACAGCTTTTGGTATGCTTCTATTTTTGTTGGACCTTTTAAAGCAAAGATTACCACGCAAGAAAGATTTAAATACTCGTAGCTTAGAGAAACTCTTTGTATTCCATCGGGTGCTGAAGAAATACATACCTTTTCGGTAACTTTCTTACACTCTACCTTTGGAAACAAAGAAGCGGTATGTCCGTCCTCTCCCACTCCCAAAAGGGCTATGTCCAAACTTTCTGGCAAAAGCTTTGAATACTCCACGCAAGCCCTATCTATGAGAAGGCTTGTATCCACCGGATAAAGCTTAGCCTTTTCTCCCAGGTTTTCTTTTATGTTCTTGTAATTGCTTTTGTCAGAGTCCAGCGGAACATACCTTTCGTCCGTTAAAAAGAAAGAGAACTTTTCCCAAGGCAAGTTTTGTTTTGAAAGAAGCCTGTAAAATTCCATAGGTGTTTTACCGCCTGCCAGTGCGACGTTTATGTGGCCCTTTCTTCTGAGGAAAACATTAGAAAGCCTAAGGAATAGCAAAAGTAATCTTTTCTCCATCTACAGGATCCAACTTCTACGGTCCTTTTCCATAAGCTTTATGGCACCGTTGGGGATAGTAGCTTCCTTATAGACCTCCAGCTCCTGTTCAGAAAGCAAGGGTTCCACCTTTTCCCACATTACCTCTATCTCGTCTGCTCTTATGAAAAGGCTTTGATCCGAGTCCAGTATGTCCTCAAGTAAGGTCTCATAAGCTTCTGGCAAAGGTTGTCCTATGGATTCTTCTATGTTATATTCCATGACGGTTTCTATTGGACATGCTATAAACTTGCCCGTAGGTGGTCTTAGTTCAAAGGCTATGCTTAGGCTGTTCTTTGGTGCTACCTGAAAGGTTATGCGATTTTGCTTTGGCGCACAGTCCAACAAAGAGACAAAACTTTTTGGGATTTCTTTAAACACCACTGTAATTTGGGTGAGCTTTTTGCCAAGCTTTTTCCCAGTCATAAGATAAAAAGGCACACCTTGCCATCTTAGGTTTTCAATGTAAGCTTTAACTGCCACAAAAGTTTCTGTGCGAGAGCCTTCTTTGGGATATCCTTCATACTGTCCTTTAACGAACTCGGATATGTCTAAACTTCTCAAAACTTTAACCTTTTCGTCCCTTATAAACTGAGGAGTCATAAGACAGGGAGGTTCCATCGCAGTAAAGGCAAGCATTTGAAGTAGATGGTTTTGTAGCATGTCCCTTACAGCACCCACTTTATCGTAGAAGTCTATTCTGTTTTCCACGCCCACATCCTCTATTGCCACTATCTGCACATGGTCAATAAAGTTTTTGTTCCATACCCCCTCAAATATGGTGTTAGAAAACCTAAGGGAGAAGATGTTCTGGACAGTGTCTTTTCCCAAAAAGTGGTCTATTCGGTATATTTCTTCTTCTATGAAGTATCTGTAAAGAAGATTGTTTAACTTTTGGGCAGAGCTCAAATCAAAGCCAAAGGGTTTTTCCACCACCAGCTTTCTGGGATTGGAAAAGTTTCTCAGCAGTCTTCCAAGGTTTAGTATGGTCTGCTCATAAAGGAATGGCGAAAGGGACAGATAAAATATGAGCTCGTATCCACTAAGCCCTTCCAAAACTTGACCCAATCTTAGATAATCTTCCCACTTTGAGACATCAAAGGGAATGAAGTTGCAAAAAATTCTAAAGTCTGGGTCCAAATTACAGGCTATAGTTTCCCACTCCTCGCTTTTGGAACGTGCCAATGAATAAACTACCTTTAAGTCATCTCTGTTTTTTCTAATTTTTGCAAGTGCAGGCAGAAGTTTTTTCTTTGCCAAGTCTCCGGTACCACCTAAGATGAAGATTGCCTTAGGTCTATTCATGCTTCTTTATGCTGTGTCTTCCAAACTGGTATCTCAAAACAGCCAAAAGTCTGTCCCTAAAAGAGTTTTCTTGTCTGGATCTGAAGCGCATGAAAAGTGAAAGGGCTATAACTGGCACAGGCACTCCCAAATCCACAGCTTCCAAAGTAGTCCATCTACCTTCTCCAGTATCTTCTACGTAGGGCTTTATGTTTTCAAGCTCTCCAAATTCCTCAAAGGATTTTTGGACAAGTTCCATAAGCCAAGACCTTATAACGCTTCCCGTGTTGTAAATTCTTGCCACTTCCTTAAGGTCGTAATTAAAACCACTCTCTTTTAGCAGTTCAAAGCCTTCTCCTATAGCTTCCATTATGGCATACTCTATGCCGTTATGAACCATCTTAGCAAAGTGTCCCGCTCCAGAAGGACCAAGGTAGGCATAACCCCTTCCTTCGTAAGAAAGGTCCTTCAACATAGGTTCCACAAACTCAAAAGCGTTTTTGTCCCCTCCCACCATAAGACAGTATCCCAGCTCCTCTCCATACACTCCACCGCTTACCCCCACGTCCAAAAAGTAAATCCCTTTGCTTTTTAGCTCTTCATACCTTCTTTGTGAATCTTTGTAGTAAGAGTTTCCACCGTCTATTAGAATGTCTTCTTTGTCAAGGTATGGCACGATCTCTTTTATTGCTTCATCTACCACACCGTGAGGAACCATAAGCCAAACCACCTTTCTTCCCTCAAAGAACTCTTTCACATAGGACAAACTATCAAAAACTGAGAAATATCCACTTGCCTCTTCCCTACTCTTCTGATTTACATCAAAGCCCCCGACCTTGTGTCCAAACCTAACAAGCCTCCTCCCTATTCCTTGCCCCATTCTACCAAGACCTACTATAAAAATCTCTCCCATGGCACCAAAGATTTTATCAAAACGTGAGCTTTGTCATCTTTTTTCTGATGAGTAAGTTTATACTTACTAACTTAAGGAGGTGTTGAGGATGGTGTTGAGAAAAGAGGACTGAGGCTGTTTGAAAAATCCCTCATTGGGACGTCCCCCCAACCTCTAAGGGAACTAACCTTCTCCTCACCCTGTCCCACGCCCCTTCCACCAATAAAGGCTTCAGAGGAGAAAGGTCCCTTGGTAGAACCTTTCCAAGAACAGGGAAGAGGAAGGCTACCTTCAGAACTTGCCAAGCACTTTGAGAGACTTTTTTAGTCCCTCCCTGCTTGGGATTCCTTCCATCGGCTCCCTCACAGGAACTTGGCTCGCTCTGAAGGCTTTTAAGTTTTTCTAAAAGTAAATCCTTTGCTTTTTGAACTTGCTTTAGCTCAGAGTTTATGGCGTTTCTTTTGTATTGGTTTGTCTCTTTCTTAAGCTTTTCTTTTAGCTCTTTTTCTTTCTCTTCGTAAGTGTAGATTGCATACTCCAAGTATTCCTTGTCTGAAAGAAGTTTTAGATAGTTCTCAGGGATTTCTTCCTTAAAGCCTAAAGCCCTTCTTCCTATCACGTATGCTCCAGCTATGTCTTTGTCTATCCCAAGCTGTGGTGCATATTTTAGTGCTCCTATAACAGAAGTAAAAGCGGGATTGACTTTGATAACTTCTACTCCGTTTAGTCTTGCGGTTCTTTCAATCTTTGAGAGCAAACTCTTAAAGTTCCAATGATGTAGTCTTTTCCTTAGCTTTGCTTTTCCGTTTCCTCTAAAGCCTTTATTGACTTTCTTTAAATTCTCCATAGCTATAGCTTTTCCCTTCTCCTTTGCTATATCCACTACCTTATGAGCTATTAACCACTCCTGATATTCCTTTTGGTTCTTTGACAGTCCTATCAACTCGTGTAAGCTAATAGTTTGATAGCTCAAAAGATTTCCATCAGGGCTTACTTCTGCTAATGCTAAATGCAAAGGACTTGCATTTGTGTCTATGGCTATTACTCCATACTCTTTGGTTAGCCATATTTCAGGTGTAGGAACTTCAAAAGAAATATTCCCATAAATCTCTCCATCCCTTAGTTTTAGCTCTACTGTGTAAGGGAAGTATGCTTTACTTTTAGAGCTTTCCCAAAGCATAGCTAAAAAAGTATTCCACTTGTCTTTTTCATTGCTTGGTTCCCTTAACACCTTTGCGTAAATGAACTTTCTCTCACTTACCGTAATCCTTAAAAGAAGCTCTCCGTTTTCGTCCCTTTCAAACCTTAAAAGTCTGTTTCCTTTATCTGCCTTTGAACCTACGCTTATTAAAGTCCCCTGTCTTAGTTCCTTCCACTTTCTTTTTAACCGCTGTCTTTCTTTACTTTCCTTGTTTCTGTTTTTACAGAGCTTTTCAAAAAGGGTTTTACCACTGAACACAACTTTTTTGTCTGTTGGATACTGCTTTGCTTTGTAGATAGCAGAGTCTATGTATTTGGTAGGTAGGTCAGGAAACAGTTGTCTTAGCTTTTGGTATATTTGGCTATGAGAGTTTTTGTCTTTCAGTAGTTTATAAGCAGACCTTATGGCGGATGATTGTTTACGCATTAATTCTAAGAGCTTTTTTCTGTCAGGACCATTCAGTTGAAGTTTAAACTGCAAGCTTACATACATCAGGTTCTTATTATAACTACTCAGCACTGCCTGAAGGATTTTTCGAACAGCTTCACTACCGCTTTACATTTGGGAGATTGAGGGTATAATTATCTTTGTAGGAGAGGTGGCCGAGAGGCCGAAGGCGGCTCCCTGCTAAGGAGTTGTAGGGTTAATAGCCCTACCGCGGGTTCGAATCCCGCCCTCTCCGTTTAATCAGTTTCCAATTCTATTTCGCAACCCTCCTTTTCTATGATCAACTGACAGGTTAGCCTTCTGTTTTCCTCGTATTCTCCAATACGCCAAAGGGTTTCCTCTTCTGCCTCCGATGGCTCTGCCAAACATTCTAAACCTTTTTTGACTGTGCATACGCACACGCCACACTGACCGTCAGTGCATCCAAATTCCACACCAGCTTTTTCTATCTCGTGATGCAGTTCTCCAAACCTAACTCCGGCTGGAATGTCAAACACTTTTTTGTTAATCTTTACCTTAGCCATGCTATTTATTTTAAGGTCTTGTAAGAAAACCAAAATGAGTTTAATCACCGGTTGGTTATAATTGAAACTTGGAGGAGGTGCCATGAAGGATTGTTTGAAGTTAATAACAGAGCGACGCTCCATAACCTTCTTTGACCCTAACAGAGAAGTGCCTTTAGAACTAATAAAAGAGATTTTAGAAGTTTCCGCCACCGCACCCTCTGGATACAATCTTCAACCTTGGCAGGTAGTTGTGGTTATAGATAAAGAAAAAAGAAAAAGCTTAAAGAGATATGCTACAACCAACAAAAGGTAGAAGACGCAAGTGCCAATGTGGTCATAATAGCCAACACAAGGGCGGGTTTTGATAACGTGGATAGGGTTTTGGACAGTTGGATAGAGCTCGGATACATTCAGTCCTCTGCAAAAGAACAGCTAAAAGAGACCATACAGATGGGTTGGAGCGATCCCCAAAAGGCTAAGAAAAAAGCGGTAAGGGATTCCGCTCTTTTTGCTATGAACCTTATGATAACTGCGAGAGCGTATGGGCTGGAAACCCATCCTATGGAAGGATACGACGAGGTTAAACTAAGAGAATTTTTGGAACTCAAAGAACACCAAGAGCCCATCATGATAATAGCCATTGGCTACAAGGATCCAAACAAGACACTGCTACCCCGTGCGTACAGGTTTAAGTTTGAAGAGTTTGGAAAAGTAATGTAGATATGGAGACTGCTATAACAGAAGGAATTGTTGTTGAGGCTCCCTTTCTTTCAGAGCCAGTGGAAATAATAAAAGTGCAAGATCTTGCAGACAGGATTAGAATAATTGGAAGGGGGATCTATTCCAACCAGGTTTTTGATTATCTGTTGCAAGAGGAAGATATTAAAAAATTAAAGGTTAAGGACTACGAGATTGATTTTAGCACCAACGGTTTGGAAGCTTTCTTAACCCTTGAAGCAATTCGGTATCGCTATGCCTCCCTTTTTGACCCGCTTTTGGGGATAAACGTTTCAAAGATAGACCCTTTGCCCTTTCAGATAGAGGCGGTTTATGGATTTATTCTAAGGCTTCCAAGAATAAGGTTTTTAATAGCAGATGACCCAGGTGCTGGCAAAACTATAATGTCTGGGCTTATCATCAAAGAGCTAAAACTAAGAGGTTTGGCAAAGCGCATATTAATAGTTGTGCCAGGACACCTAAAAGACCAATGGAGAAGGGAGCTATGGGAGAAGTTTCAAGAGTCCTTTGAGGTAATAGATAGAAGCACTTTCAACAACACCTATGGGACAAATCCTTGGAGCCTGAAAAATCAGGTAATCACTTCCTTGGACTTTGCAAAGCAGGAGGACATTCTTCCCTCTTTGAGCAGTGCGTATTGGGATTTAGTCATAGTAGATGAAGCCCACAAGATGACCGCTTACAAGTATGGAAACAAGGTTCAAAGGACAGAAAGATACAAACTGGGCGATGTGCTATCAAAAACATCAGAGCATTTACTTTTCCTTACCGCTACACCACACAGAGGAAACCCAGAAAGTTTCCGACTGTTTTTAGACCTGCTAATGCCCGGATTTTTTGCTACCTCTGAATTAATAGAGGAATCCCTGAAAAATAAGGACAATCCTTTGTTTATTAGAAGGCTAAAGGAAGACCTAAAGGACTTTGAAGGGAAACCCATATTTACAAACCGCTATCCTAAGACCATAAAGTATAGACTATCCGAAAAAGAGAAAGAACTATACAACGAAGTTTCAAAGTATGTCATATCTGAATACAACAAAGCTTTGAATATGGACAAGAAGCGAAACATTGCCTTTGCACTGTTGATGCTCCAAAGAAGGATGTCTTCAAGCACTTATGCCCTTCTTAAATCCCTTGAAAGAAGAAAAAAGAGGCTTGAGGAGTTGTTAGTAAGCGGTAAGCCTGCAGAACCATCATTCTTTGATGATGAAGTAGATTTAGAGGACTTGGAAGAGAAGGAAAGGGAAAAGATAGAAAGGGAATGGGAAGCTCTAACCCTATCAAAGACAAAAGAGGAGCTTAAAAGGGAGATCAATACCATTGAAAGGCTAATAAAGCAAGCTGAAGAAGTTTTAAAAAGTGAGGAAGAGGTAAAGCTAAGGGAGCTAAAAAGGGCAATAGAGGAAGGTTTTAAAAAGATAAGGGAGATAGGAGGAAACGAGAAGATTTTAATCTTTACCGAGTTTAGAGATACGATGGAATATTTGTTTGGAAAGGTTCGCTCTTGGGGATACTCTGCTACTTGCATACACGGTGGTATGTCCTTGGAAGAAAGAATTAAAGCAGAGAAAGAATTCAGGGAAGAAAAGCAGATTATGGTGGCGACGGAGGCAGCAGGCGAAGGTATTAACCTTCAGTTCTGCCATCTGATGATAAACTACGACATGCCTTGGAACCCAAACAGGCTTGAGCAGAGAATGGGAAGGATCCACAGATACGGACAGCAAAAGGACGTGTATATCTTCAACCTTGTGGCAGAAGACACAAGAGAAGGTATAGTCTTGGGAAAGATCCTTGAAAAGCTTGAGGAGATCAGAAAAGCCTTAGGAAGTGATAAGGTTTTTGATGTCATAGGCGATGTTTTTAGAAACAAGGATCTGTATCAGCTGATTTTGGAAGCTGTTTCAAATGCAAAAAGCATGGATGAAATAATAAAAGAGCTTGACATTAAAGTGGATGAAAACTACATCTCCTACATCAAAGACATTCTTGGGGAGAGCTTAGCTACAAGATACATTGACTACACAAGGATAAAAGAGATAGCAATTAAGGCAAAGGAGCATAGGCTAATTCCTGAGTATGTGGAAGAGTTTTTCAAAAAGGTTATGGACTTTTGGGGAGGCGAGGTAAGAAAAAGGAAAGATGGATTTACTGAAATAAAGCACATACCAAAAGAAGTGAAGAGTATTGCAAAGGACCACGACTTTATGGTGCGCTATGGAAGTCTTTTGGATTCATACAAGAAGGCGACTTTTGACAAGGAATTAGCCTTTAAAAATCCCGATGCGGAGTTTATATCTTTTGGGCATCCCTTGCTTGAGGCAATAATTGAGCTGTTGATTGGGAAATACTCCGAAAGGCTAAAAAAGGGTGCGGTCTTTGAGGACCCTTCGGGAAGATACAACGGAATTATCTGGTTTTTTGAAGGTGAAGTAAGGGACGGAACTGGAAAAACTGCAGGTAAAAAGATCTTAGCCATCTATCAGGACTTTCAAACAAACACGTTTTCACAAATAAACCCTGCGGTCATCTGGGACCTTGTGCCAAAAAATAGTCAAGCTGACATCCCATTAGCAAACAAAAACATAGACAAGAACGAGCCAATAAATTATGCCTCATACATCCTTGAGCTATACAAAGAAGAACTTTTGGAAGAAAGAAAGAGACAGGCAGACATAAAAAGAAAGTATGGGATAAAGTCTTTGCGGTATTTAATACACAAACTTGACGAAGAACTTGCGGAGCTTTACTACAGGCAAGCAAAAGGTGAAGACGTGGAGTTGGCTATAAGGAATAAGGAAGAAAGATTAGAACAATACAAAGAAATAAAGAAAAAGTTGGAGGAAGAAATAGAAAAGGAGCAAAACCTAAGCATATTCATGCCCAATTATTTAAGTGCCATACTTGTTTTGCCAAGAAGTGAAGACAAAATGGTAAGCGATGAGGAAATAGAGAGGATCGGGATGGAAATAGCTATGGAGTATGAAAGAAGTCAAGGAAGGGAACCTGAGGATGTTTCAAGGGAAAACCTTGGGTTTGACATCAGGTCAAGGGGAGAGAACGAAATAAGATACATAGAGGTGAAGGCAAGAAAGGACGAGGGAGAAGTGGCGCTAACTCCCAACGAGTGGCTTATGGCAAAGAGGTTCAAAGACCAATACTGGCTTTATGTGGTAGCCAACGCAGGGATAAATCCAACCTTATACGTAATTAGAAACCCAGCGGAAAATCTGAAAGTGGAAGAAAAGGTTGAGGTTGTAAGGTTTATAATTTCTCCAAAAGAATGGAAAAGTAAAGGAGACAGAGTATGAAGAGAAGCTTTATAGAGTTTAGCTTTCCCATTTACGAAGTGAGCGAAGAATCCGCAAGAGAAAAAAACATAAGGCACGGACACATTTCCACGCTTCACATCTGGTGGGCAAGAAGACCACTTGCAAGCTCAAGGACCACTTCTTACTCCGCCTTTATACCCTATCCGGAAGATGAACAAGAACGCAAAAGAAAGAGGAGTTTTATAATTTCCCTGTCAAAGTGGGAGGCTATCGCCAAGCATCAGATTATTGAACAGGCAAGAAAAGACATTCTAAACGCCAATGGGGGAAAAGTTCCTAAGGTCTTGGACCCTTTTGCTGGAGGTGGTTCTATACCTTTGGAGTGTTTGAGGCTTGGGATGGAAACCTACGCCATTGATTACAATCCGGTTGCGGTTCTGATACTGAAATGCACCCTTGAGTATCCCCAAAGGTATGGGAGAAAGTTAATAGACGATGTAAAAAGGTGGGGCAGTTGGATTTTAGAGGAGGCAAAGAAAGAAATTGGGCGCTTTTATCCAGAAGATGAAGATGGCTCTATTCCTGTGGGCTACATCTGGGCAAGGACTATTCCTTGCCAAAACCCAGCGTGCGGTGCCGAAATCCCCTTAATGAGACAGTTTTGGCTTGCTAAAAAGGATAAAAGAAAAATTGCCTTGCGACCTTGCGTAAAGGACGGAAGAGTTGAGTTTGAAATAGTAGGTCAAGAAAGCCCCTTTCCAAAGGACTTTGACCCAGAGAAAGGCACAGTTTCAAGAGCTATAGCTACTTGTTTGGTTTGTGACTCTGTGGTTGATGATAACAAAGTAAGACAGCTCTTTCAAAACGGAAAGGCTGGACAAAGAATGGTGGCAGTAGTTTTGCACAAAAAAGGGCAGAGCGGAAAGTTTTACAGACTGGCAAAGGCAGAGGATCTAAAGGCTTACAGGCAAGCAGAGGAATATCTCAAGGAAAAAAGAGCAAAGCTTATGGAAGAATGGGGAATGGACCCTGTGCCGGATGAGGAATTACCCCCGAAGGAAACTCTTGGATTTCGTGTTCAACGCTATGGCATGACCAAATGGGGCGATCTTTTCAACTCCCGTCAAAAGCTTGCTCTTATTACTTTTACGGAAAAGGTCCGCCTTGCATACAAGAAGATGATTGAGGAAGGCTACGATAAGGAGTATGCAAAGGCAGTGGTGAGTTATTTGGGGTTGGGAGTTGATAGAATGGCAGATAGAAATTCAGTTTTATGCCGATTTATTCCCCAAACAGAGGCTATTGGTTTTACTTATACAAGACAGGCTTTACCAATGATTTGGGATTACATTGAAATTAATTTACTTGAACATACAAGCGGTTTGCAGAGCATCTTAGATGAAACAATAGAAAATCTTTCCCACCTCACCCAAATCCCTCCGGTTGAGGATAGCAATCAGTAGAATTAGCTATAGTCAGTTTTTGGAAACATGCCCAAGTTTAGATTTTATTACTGGTAAATTTTGCCTAGTTGGTTTAATATTAGTATCATTATGGTAGGGAAAATCAATGTAACTTTAAGCGAGGAAGTAGCAGAGGAGTTGGATAGGCTCAGCAAGGAGATTGGGATAAAGAAAAGCAAGTTGATAGAGAAGGCGCTCATTTTTTATTTTAATCATCTTGACTTAAAGATTGCAGAAGAGCGCCTAAAAAAACTGGAAAGTGGAGAGACTTATACAATTCCTGCGGAAAAAGTTTATGAGGAGCTCGGCCTTGTTTAATAAGGAAGGGCAAAGGTAGGCAGATTCGTTAGTTCCTAACTTAGGGATACTAAGCTAATTATGCAAGGCCAGACAAAGCCAAGAACTTAACCTGTAATGTTCAAGATAGAATTTTTAAAAGACGCTTACGAAGAATTCAAAAAGCTGGATAAACCTATTCAAAAACGTATCAAGGAAAAATTAGACATCCTGGCTAAAAATCCAGATGCCTTAAAACGCAATATTAAACCCCTGAAGGGCTCTTATACTGATTTGTATAGACTCAGAATAGGCAACTACAGGGTGATTTACAAGATGGAAAGGAAAAACTGCTAATATTAATAGTGTGGGTAGCACACAGAAGAGAAGTTTATTGAGGAGGTAAAAAATGAAAAAGATTATCATTCCAGTTGTTCGTCAAGCCTCCGCCACAGAGCTTCCTTATCCAGACAACTACTTTGATGCGGTCTTTACAGACCCACCTTACTATGACAATGTGCCTTATTCTTACCTTTCTGACTTCTTTTACGTTTGGCTCAAAAGAAGCATTGGATACTTGTATGAAGACCTTTTCTTTACTCCATTGACGCCGAAGACAAAAGAAATAGTTGCCTACTCCCACCAAGAAGGGGGTTATGAGGCCGGGAAGAAGCGCTTTGAAGAAATGCTAAAAAAAGCCTTTCAGGAAATCCACCGTGTGCTAAAGCCAGAAGGTATTGCGGTAATCGTTTATACTCACAAATCCACCCAAGGGTGGGAAACTCTGATAAACTCCCTTTTGGACTCTGGATTAGTTCCCACCGCAAGCTGGCCCATAGATACGGAGATGAAGACAAGGCTTAGAGCCCAGCAGTCTGGTGCCCTTGCATCGTCCATATACATAGTCTGCAGAAAGATGAAAAGGGAAAAGATAGGCTGGTTTGAAGAGATAAGGGAAGAAATAAGAAAGTATCTAAGCAAACGGCTTGAAAGTCTTTGGGAAGAGGGGATTTCTGGTCCCGACTTTTTTATTGCAGGCATAGGTTCTGCCATTGAGATATTTGGAAAATACGAAAAGGTTATGGACTACGCAGGGAACGAGATAAAGGCAGACAGGCTACTTGAATTTGTAAGAGAAGTAGTCACAGACTATGCCATAAGGCAGATTTTACACAACGGTATTGCCAGTCAGATATCTGAACTCACAAGGTTTTACATACTCTGGAGATGGGCTTTTATGGATAAAACCATAGATTTTGACACTGCCAAAAAGCTTGCCCAAGGTCTTGGAATAGACCTTAACAGATCCAAAAAAGGCTTTATAAAAATAGACAAAGACAAGGTAAAAGTTTTGGGACCGCACGAGAGGGATGTAAAGGAGCTTCAAAATAGTAGTGAGTTGATAGATGTGCTTCATCACGTGCTCCTTCTTTGGGACGCCGGAAAAAAAGAGGAGATGAAAAATATTCTTAGGGAAAGCGGATATGGAACTAACGAGGTATTCTACAAAGTAGCGCAGGCAATATCTGAGACACTACCAACAGACAGTAAAGAAAAGAGACTCCTTGATGGTTTTCTCGTTGGCAAAGATAGATTAATATCCAGCATGAAGAACTATTTAGAACAGCCCAAACTTTTTTAAATTAATAAGCATGGACATTGAAAAGTTAGCAGAAAAACTAAAGGAGCTTATAGTAGGGGAATTGAAAGAGGAGTTTAGAGTGTTTAGAGCTTCCGTAGAAGCAGAGCTTAGCGGTTATAGGTTAGCCATAGAGTCAATGAACGCAAGAATGACAAGCATAGAATCAAGGATGGCATCCTTAGAGGAACGCCAAAATTCCTTAGAAAGAAAACTGGATGAAATCAACAGAAGGATCGACGATGTAAGAGCGGAGCTAAAAGCCGAAATCGCAGAAACAAACAGGAGAATTGAAGAAGTAAGAGCTGAGCTGAAAGCTGATATAGCAGAAACGAACAGAAGAATTGAAGAAGTGAGGACTGAACTTAAGGCGGAGATAACAGAAACGAACAGAAAAATTGACGAGCTCAGAGCTGAACTCAAAGCAGATATAGCAGAGACAAACAAAAGAATTGACGAAACAAGGGTTGAGCTTAAAACAGAAATAATGCAAAATACCCAAAGGATTGATAAGCTGAATATCAGAATTGATGACATCATCAAAGAGATGGGCGATCTAAACTTTAAAGTTGGAAAGGCTCTTTCAGAAAAAGAGACTATTAAAGATATACTAATCAGAATTGAGAGACTTGAGGCTAAGGTTATTGGTTAAAATTGTTTAGTGGTGATGAAGCCGTTTTTTGAGATAGCTATACCACATAAGGACATTCTTGAAGGAAGACTTACACAGGATATTTTTGCAGCGGACCTATTTCAGGTTTTTAAGGGTAATGCGCCGGAGGAGTATAAAAACCCTGATATATTTTTCAGAAAAACTTACGTTACTAATGGTATGCAAAATCTTTTTGATGTGGTTAAAAAACGCCTTGATGGAGAAGGTGGGGATGCGTTTATTGAGTTGATAACACCTTTTGGTGGAGGAAAGACCCACTCTCTAATAGCCCTTTATCACAAAGCCAAAGAGTGGAATGTAAACGTGGTAGTTATTGATGGTTCAGCTTTTGACGCTAAGGAAACCACCCTTTGGGGAGAGATAGAAAGACAGCTAATGGGAAAGATAGAGCTACTTTCAGGAATGACTGCACCTGGCAAAGAAAAGTTAGGGAAAGTATTAGAAAAATTTCAACCGCTTTTGATCCTTATGGACGAAGTTTTAGAATACGCCATAAAAGCATCGGGAATAAAGGTGGGCGATTCTAACCTTGGAGCTCAGGTAGGTGCATTTCTGCAAGAATTAACTTCCTTAGTACCTACGCTCCAAAGGGTAATCTTGGTCATAACGTTACCATCAAGCGCCATTGAGCATTACGACGAAAACGCAGAAAGACTTTATCAGCAACTCAAAAAGATTTGTGGAAGGACAGAAAAGGTTTTTGCACCAGTTCAGGACGAAGAAGTAGCACAAATCGTAGTTAGAAGACTTTTTGACCACATAGATGAAAAATCTGCCAATCAGGTTATAGAAGAATTTTTAGATTATGCGGTAAGAAGGAGTATCCTGCCAGAAAATCAAAAAGCTTTGTATCGGCAAAAGTTCAAAAAAAGCTATCCCTTCCAGCCTGAGGTGATAGATGTTTTATACAAAAGGTGGGGATCATTTCCACGGTTTCAAAGGACAAGGGGAGTTTTAAGGCTTCTTGCTTCCGTGGTGCATTCGCTAAAAGACAAGAAAATACCCTTTATCAGACTGTCAGATTTTGACCTGAGTAATCCAAACATAAAAGGGGAACTAATAGAACACATCGGACAAGAATACAACAGCGTGTTAGCCTCAGACATCACCTCACCGGATAGCGGAGCAAAAAAAGTTGACGAGCAATTGGCTTATTCATATAGAGCTTATCAATTAGGAACAAGGGTAGCAACTACCATCTTTATGTATTCTTTCTCTGGAGGTTCAGAAAGAGGAGCAAGCTTAAATGAAATAAAACTTTCCTGTGCTGAACCAGAGGCTGAGGGTGTAGAGAACATAATTGCAGAGGTAATAGAAAGACTAAAAAATCATCTTTTCTATCTTTCTGACCACGGCTACTTTTTCACCAATCAACCTAACCTAAACCGAGTGCATTTGACCAAGATGGAAAACATAGAGGACAGTAGAATGAAAGAAGAAGAAGAAAATCTCCTTAAAGTTGAGCTTAGCCAAAATTCACGATTTAAGACATACATTTGGCCCGAGAGAACTATTGATATACCAGATACTACTGAACTTAAACTTGTGGTTTTAAAAGATAAAAGCAGAATAAAAGAATTTACCGAAAGTTGCGGTGCAAAGCCAAGGGTTAATCGCAACACGCTCATATTTCTTTGTCCCTCCGAGTTTGAAAGACCTGACTTTGACAATTGGGTAAAAAGAAAACTCGCATGGCAAGAAATAAGAACAGATGAAACGCTTAACCTAACTAACGAACAAAGAAAAAAGGTGGAGGAGGAGATAAAAAAAGCAGAAAGCACAGTGAAAGAAAAATAAAGAATTTATACCGGGAAATTTACCTACCAGAAAAAGAAGAACCTATAGACTTAGGGAAAGCGACCTTTGGGGTTATATGGGTTGAAGAAATTTACCAAAGACTAATAAGAGAAGGTAAAATACACGAAAGCATAGCTTCAAAGGTGATAGAAACCAAATACCTGGCTGAAAAAGATTACGTGCATATTAAGAATATCCTTGATTCCTTCTACAGAACGCCGGGAGAAATAAGACTTGTATCAGAGGAAGCATTTAAAAGAGCAATAAAAGATGGTGTAGAAAAAGGACTTTTTGGTTTTGGTGTTTTGAAAGACCACAAGCCCGTATGTAAAGCGTTTATGGAAGTTTGCAGTCCAAGCTTGACAGAAGAAGAGATAATAATCAGAAAAGAACTGTGTGCCACTCCTGAGCAAAAGGAGCAGACTGTAAAACCTACAGGGGAAAAAGTAGTTGAGGCGTCAATTAACCAAAGTGAAACAGCTTATGAAGTTGAAGAAGAAACTGTAGAAAGGAGTGAAAGGTTTGCAGAGAAAAAGTTTTCAAACGTAGAGTTTGTAGTAGAGCTTTCCGAAGGAAGTATTCATGAGCTTGCAAAGGTAGTTAGAGATCTCAGCTATAAATTCAACAGAGTTAGCGTAAAGGTTACCATATCCGCCACCGATGGGGAAATCTCAAAATCTGAGTGTGAAAATAAAATTTTGGAAACTTTGTATCAAATAGGGAATGTCTTAGAAAAAAGCTTTATTGAATAAAATAAAATAATTAGTATACGTCGGGTGAGAAATTAACTAAGCACATAGCTTTTTCTGAAGAAGCTGTAGCCAATGGCATACCCATAAAGGTAAGCCAAAAGCGTTATACCTTTCCTCCACCTGCTGATGTAATTGAAAACCTTTATCTGTGAGTTCACACCTTCCACAGCCTGCCTTATGCTCTTTCTTTCCTCTCACAAACTACTACATGCTCACAGCCCCTATAACCCTTATCCCCTATAACTTCAAAAGTTTCTACCAAAAACCTAAACCACTTGCTCTTACTCTTCCTTAACCTAAAAGACTTAACTTCATTATAGCTCGCTGGATGAAACCAAATATCATACACAACACCATTCTCATCACACAAAACCATCACAAGCACTCCATAGTATAGCTCCTCAAACTCTACTTCCCGCTTGTAGTGATGGCTGTATAGTTTTCTTTTCTTCTTTCCCCAAAAAGCTTTTCCTGAAAATCTTTTTATCTTCTGCGTCCTTGCCCTACTTAGTTTCGCTACTTCCAATATAGTCCCATCTACTATAAGCCTTACCTTCTCACCTAAAAGAAGTTTTAAGAAGATTATTGACATAGCTCTGTTTTGCATATATTCTCTGAGAAGTTTGTATATTCTTTTTGTTCTTTCTTTTCTGAATAGATGCCAAGATTGTATGGAAGAGTCAATAAGTGTTTTTGCGAGATTAAGCACTGGGATGTTGGTGATGTAGGAAAGTATATAGAGTGCGCAGAGTTGCACGTCAGATACTTTAGGAGTTCTTCCTACTTTTGTAGATAAGACAGTTGGGCAGTAAATAGGTATTGTCTGTTGGATTTGTTGGAATAGATTAGAAAGAAGATTCATTTTTGCTCCTCCTTTGGTAGGGTTTAGGGATATTATAAGTCCCTGCCCTCCAAAGGGCTTTCTAACAAGAAAACTTGCATTTTTCTTAATTTCTCACCCGACGTATATAACGTCGTAATTAAACAACTCCATATGCTTTATAAGCCTACACTCAAAGCTTGCGGGAGATTCTTTAACTCTCGGTGGTTTTACCTTCTTTGAAGGTTCGGGA
>Ga0097684_1000012_pt1 | contig 32277 bp, 45 predicted proteins | sample GBSwatmcommunity_FD_72841 | JGI IMG/M metagenome (GOLD analysis project Ga0097684, IMG submission 72841) | Hot spring microbial communities from Great Boiling Spring, Nevada - sample 1 v2 (version 2) | ecosystem: Environmental > Aquatic > Thermal springs > Hot (42-90C) | place: Great Boiling... | reverse complement strand
GGCCGGGCGCATGTACATAGAGACGCCTCCCGTTCAGCTGGGGCAGAACTTCACGGTCGTCGCGGTGGTCAAACCAGTGTACTCAAAAAGCGAACTAGGCTATATCATTCTCTGGGCAACGTACGGCGCGAGCGCAACGTATGAGTACTCGAGAGCCACGTTATTCAGGACAGTTGTCAGCGGGGTCACACGCCAGTTATTCGTCACCTCTGACGCATTGAGGAACTACGTCACTCTGACATATACTGGCTACTACATCTCTGCCGAGGACAAGTACATGATGGAGACATACGTGAACGGCATGCTTGCCAACTCTATATCCTACGCCGGCCAGAGGCTCGCTGATACGTACACAATTCACATTGGTCGCTATGGCGAGGGTGCCTCACAACCGTTGTACATCTTCGCCTTCGCCGTCTACGACCGCTCCCTGACGCCGGAGGAGGATCGCGGCTTGGAGGCCCGAGTTCCCCATCAGGTCTGGCGCAGTCATGATCTACTACGCCGACCCGCGGTTCGGAGACGTCGACGGAGACGGCGTCTTGGAGTGGCTAGACATAAGCGGCGCGGGGAGACACGCCAAGCTGAGGGGCGCCAGGCCGACGTGGACGCTGGAGCCCGTCGCCGCCGAGCTGGCCCTTCCGCGGTGCCCCGCCGACGTCTCGCTAAGCGCCGAGTGGGACGGCCGCACAGCTGTGTGGCGCGTCGACGGCGCAGAGGTCGGGCGCATGCAACAACACGGCTACATCGCCTTCGACGGGAGGACGTCGTACGCCTACATACCCATAACGGTGTACGGCTGGCAGGGCATAACGATAGAACAACTGATATACGTACCGCGCGCGAAGGGCAACACCTGGTGGGGCAAGACGTCGCAAATCGGCTACACGTGGAACAACGCCGGTTTCGGCATATTCGTCGCTGGTAAAGCAACCCTAGAACACGGCTACTGGGTTTCCGCAGAATTTAGAACGTTCTACGGTACAACGAAATTATATGCACTTGGTATAAGTTCTTACAAGGGCACGTGGTTGCACTTGGTAATGACGTTCAGCAAGGCGGATAGAAAGTTGCGTTTCTACATAAACGGGTCGGAGGTGCGTAGCTTCGACATCCCGCCAGACGAGGTCACTCTGCTAGACGTCGACCCGTCGACGAACGTGTGTTACCAGCGCCTCTCGCTAGGCGCGAATTGTCTGTTGGGTGAACATTTCGCCACGGCGTATAGCTACGTCCGCGTGTACAGCCGCGCCCTGGGCGCCGATGAGGTCAGGCGCAACTACGCGAACCCCGACGACCCCGTGCGCGGCGGCTTGGAGGCCTGGGTCGCGTGGCACTCATACGACGGCAGGCACTTGCTCGACTTGTCTGGCAAGGGCAGGCATGCGCCCGTCGTCGGCACCGTTGTCGTATACCCCGCGCCGCGGTGGCGCGTCGGGGCGTACCTGTCCTACCTGTACAGACACGCCGCCCCGCTCGTCTTGCACAGGCTGGCGTTCAACGACGCGTCGTACGACTTCGCCACTGGCACGAAGAGCGGCACATGGGACGAGTCGACGGCGCGCGGCGCAAAGCTGACGCGGGTGGACGGGCTGTACGTAGACGGGGCGGCGGTTGCGCCTGTGGACCTGCCGACGCTCTACGTCTCGGACAGGCCTGCGTTAGGATTTTCGGGCAGGTGGACTGCGAGCGACGACTGGCAGGGACAGATCGCCATATTGCGCGTCGGCTCGGCTTGGGTCGGCGTAACACAGGTCGGCGGACACGGCGCCGCGGCTGTGGGCACAGCTGTGCGCGCGCTCGCCGGTGTAGTCGAGGCCGCATACGGCGACGGGCTCTACGTCAACGGCACGAAGAGGGCGCCTCTCGGCGCCGCCGCGGCTGGCGAATACGCTCCAAGGCTGTTCGAGGCGCATAACGCCGGTCTGAGGGCGCTCGTTGAGGCCGCCTGGCTTGGCACGGGCTACGGCTACGCCAGCAACGGCACTCTATGCGGTACTGTTAGGTGCACAGCCGTGAAAGACCTGCGGTACTACGTCCACGCCGACTTCCACTGGTGGCCGCCTGTGACGTCTGTCGGCGTGTTGACCACGTCCATCCCGCCGGTTAAGGCGTCTGCCCCCAGCCAAGAGCTGAAGCCGAAGGTCGCGTCTGGGCCGTACGCCGCTTCCAAGGCGACGTGGGGCCCCTTCGGCGAGGTGTGCGCCTTGAGTGCGTCTAACGGCGCGCTATTCATGGCCAATGTGAAGTACGTCTGGCATGAGGAAGCGCCGCCCCGCTGCGTCGTGGAGTATCCTGCGCCTCCGCCTGCGCTGACTGTGCCGGCTGACGTGCAGGCGTCCGGCGGCCTCCCGCCGAGCCACGTCCCGCCCGTGCACCACCCCCACCTCGTCAACTCGGTGCCGCGCGCCGAGAGGTGGCTCGTCGACTACTACAAGCAACAAGTAGACGCCGCAGGCGCGACGCAGTTCACCACTCCGACGAACACGCTTGCATGCGCCGGCACTCTGTGCTTCCAGGGCACGGTGTATATAGTCGACATGCTCAAGCCGCCTGACCCCGGCCTTGCGTGTGTTTTCTACGGCTCCACCGCCAAGGCCGCATCTTCGCTTTCCGCCGCCGCGTTTGTCCCGCTGACTGGCTACGCGGTTGCCTACGCGCGATACGGCCTGTTGCCGGGCGTGACGGCGGACGTCATCGCGACGTCGGACAGGTACAACTGCTACTACGACTCAGCGCTTAAGGCCACGGTGGGGCCGATGACGGCGCCGCCGACGTCGGTTCAGGCGAAGATCGCCGCTGTATACGTCCGCTCGAACGGGACGCCAGTAAGTTTCGTCACCTGGACGTCGGACGGGTCAAGGTTCTACTGGCGCACGGGCGGCCTCGGCGACTACGTCGTGCCGATCCTGGGCTACACCGGCGTGCTGATACGCGCAACGGCGAAGGTAGACCACGCAGCGTACGGTCTGTACACGTTCCTGGTGAAGTACCACAACGAGACGCAGGTGTACGCCTTCACGACGTATCTCGCGGGGTCGCAAGTATCGGTGCCGATATCCGCGCCGGCGCCCGGCTACTACCAGCTGGAGGTGTTCTACAACGGCTCGAGGATCAGGAGCGCGACGTATTGGATCGAAGACGGCGGACTGCTGTACCTAGGCGCTATCGGCCCCCCGCTGATTAGGATAACGCACACGGTGTCTCCAGTCGCCGCGCCGCCGATACCCGCCTCGACCGTCACGCCGATTGAGTGGGTGCCGTCGGGCCTGCCGCTCCCGGCGCCAACTGCGAGCAACCCCATAGACGCGGCGCTCGCCGCGGGGCTCTCGGTGGCACTAGCCGCGGCCTACGTGGCGTACAAGTCGTCGAGAAACCCAACCGCCGCGCTCGCCGCGGCCCTCGTCGCATTCATGGCAGTGTCCGCAGTGGCCGTGCCGCAACAACACCAAGGCGTCCTTGCAGCATGGGCGCCGTTTTTAATCGTCGCCGCTGCCCTTGCGATTATCCTGTACATGATGCGGTAAAGATTTAAACAAACACACATCTTTTTTCCATGTTTCACCTGATCTACAGGCTTGTGGCAGTCGGCGTATTAGCCGCGCTGTTTTCTGCGGCGCTGGGCGCGGTTTACCTGCCGAGCCAAGTGCCGGCGTGGCTGGCGCCGCTCCACACAGCTGTGCAAGCTGTGAAGTCCGCCTTCGCGGAGCACGTAGACGTCATCATAATCCTCGCCCTTGTCAGCGCGGTGGCGTACGTGACCTGGAGGGGGTCGGAATGACGCTTTATCTTCCGTCTCCGATAAACGAGCTACTCGTGCTGGGCATAGTGCTCATATTCGCCGTGCAGAAGCCGCAGACGCTGGCCGTGACGGGCCCCGCCCTCGGCGTGGTGACTTGGATGCTCCAGCTCCCGCAGTGGCTCTACGGCCTGGCGCTGGTGCTGACGCTTGTCGGGGTAATCACAGTCATCAAGAGAGAATGAAGTTCCTCGCCGCCGTGTTGTATATCACCGCCGTGGCCATCGCAGTGATTTATATAGCGTCTGCGGTATACCAGGCATACGACGTAGCGGGGATGCAGAGCTACATGCTGCGCAAGATCGAGACCGCATTGCTTCAGTTCATCGGCCCCTGGATGCCAGTGCTGATCGGCCTGTTGCTTTTAGCCGCGCTGCTGTACACGGGGCGGAAGGAAGCCTAATATTTTTTATCTCTACTAATTACCATGTTCTTCACGCGGCTCGGCATCTACGCCGTGTACTTCGCCGCGTTGTACTCCTTCTTCTTCCAGCCCGTTCTGTCGCTGTTCTCGTGGTACGGCGGGACGTACGGCGCGTCCCCGGCGCCGCCCCCGGCGTCGAGTTCCCCGGCCTCGGCAACGGCACAGCTGTGCAGGCGGAGACCGGCTTCTCCTGGTACGACCTCCTGTTCCAGCTCGGCGTTGCGGCGGTGAACTTCGTCGAGATGGTCGGCTACAAGACGGTGGTGCTCTTCCACGGATTGGGCTCCTTCATCGCGTCGACGATACCGCATGCGCCGGCGGCCGCGGCGGTCACCGCCTTCTTCACCGGGCTGGGCGCGCTGTTGCAGGTGTCGATGTGGTGGCTGCTGATACACCTGGCACGCGGCGGACAGCTATGATGAGGAGGCGTCGCACGGTCACCATAGCCGACATCGACGCCGCCTACATCAGATTGCTGAAAAACGGGAGGAGAACGGTGGACTGGAGGATGCTCTACTGGGCGCTGTACGGCAGGTACCCCGACGGCTACGACCGGAAGTTCGTCGCCAAAGTCGTCAAGTGGGCCAAGGCGAGGGGGCTCGCGGCCAGGCGGAGAGGCAATAGATATTTCTGGACGCTCCGCTAGGGTTAAATCCTCAACATATCGTTTTTTCTATGAAGAAGAGGAAGACCGCGCTTGAGCCCGCCTTCCGCGTCGTCGAGATACGCTACGTGAGGAAGACGCCTGAGGGCAGGGTCGTCGTGAGGGAGAGGAGGTACTACAGGCGGCGCAGGTCGTTCTGGGAGGCGCTTCTCGGCGTCCCCGAGCCGGAGCCGCGGCGGAGGCGGCAGAAGGGCAGGAGGAGGAGGAAAGCGGTGGTGTGGATATGAGCATCTACACGGGCCGGGACAGCGTCTACGCTCAGAGGCACGGCCGCTACTGTCCGGGCCCCGGCGTCGACGTCAGGACGGCCAGGTGCATATTGAAGATGATAGACGCAGAACTGCGGAGAGGCTGGACGTACGACGAGAGCGGACGCAGGATCAGAATGACGCCGGCGCTCGCCAAAAAGAGGGCGCTCTACCTGATCGCCCTCGCGCGGAGGCACCACGGCCCCGAAGAGGCTAGGCGTGTGGAGGAGCTGGTCAGGAGGTGGCTGGCGCGCAGACGCGCCGCCGCAGTCTAAACCCCTCCTTTTTGCACAGCTGTGCGGAAGCCCATTCTTTTTTTAAAAAAAAAAGAAGCTATTTACGAAAAACGAAATACGCCTTGTCTCTGCTACCGCGCGTCTCCAGACCTGCAAAGTGCTTGCCGTCTACCATGCTCATCAGAAAAGCGACAGCGGCGTTCAGCGTGGAGGACGGCTTGAGCCCGAGTTTCTCGGTGACAGACCGCGACGGCATGTGAAACACGTGCGACTTCAAGCCGGCGACTATCTCCTCGAGGAGCTTCCTAACCGCCGCGGCCGTCACCGCGGCCTCTCTCCCATCGTAGAGCAACCTCACGCCTTCGACGTCGTCTCCTTTGCAGAACAGTACGGGGTGGTTCGTCTCTACCCTCCGCACCACGCCGCGCTCGACTAGAATTTCCAGCGCGGTGTCGACCTCGGTACTTGACGCGCGTCCCCACACCCGCTCGGCGATGCGCTGTACATAGCCCGTCGTGTAGCACCAGCCGTCCTCAAGCGCCTCTGCCAGCGCAAGCGCCCTCTTGACAGTCTCCCTGTGTCTTCCCTTCTTATTCATGGCGAAACCCGGCCTCATCGGTCGGACGCCTGCCCTTGAGCATCTCAGGCTCGTCGGGTTCGGGGCTGGCCTTCTCCTGTGGCGGCGGCGTTTCGGCGCCGAATACTTCACGGTACTTCTCGCGTATCAGATAGCCAACCAGTGCACTTACCCCGTTGAACCCTAGGGCGTCCTTCAGCGCCTTCGCCATCTCCACCTCCGCAGACGTCAACGTGATTGACGTTGCCATCTTTCTTCCCTTGGGGGTTGGCATACCCCCATATTACCACTGTTATTTAACAGTATTGTTAGACTATTGCCAACCGCACAGCTATGCGTGCGCTGTATCTTTGTCAACACCGTCCTTGACAGCTTCTGCCGACGGTTCGACAGGTGGCGTTGATGTTTATATTGCCGTTTGAGATGCCGGACGTGGAGGTGGCAAGAGTGCGGGAGATCTACCTCGACCTGTCTCGTTACGAGCAACTACTCGAGAGACTGGCGAAAGACGCCTGGGCAAGGCCTGTCAGGCCGCTGGTTTTGACGCTGACGCTGGCGGCGACGGGACGGCGGGTTGGGGAGGTGTTGAAACTGAGGACGCGCGACATAGACTTCGACCGCGGCGTTGTCACATGGTATATTGAGAAGAAGCGCGGCGAGTACTACGTCACGCTCCCCGCGCCGCGTCGTCTGTTAGATACACTGCAGAAGTACATCACGTGGAACGGCGTCGCCGACCTGCTGTTTCCAGTAAGCAGGACGCAGGCGTACTTCGACGTGAAGAAGACGCTGGATAAATACGGACTCAAGGCATGGCGCCCACATGACTTGAGACATGCCTTCATTTTGAAGGCGCTGTTAGAGACGCGCTCCATAGAGCTCGTCAGACGCTATACACAGCACGCGTCGTACAAAGAGCTGTTGGAATACGCGCGTGTCGTCGGGTTGGAGCTGGAGAGGCCCCCCTTCGAGATATGATCAGCACAGCTGTGGTGTACGCCATCCTGCTGGCCCTCTCCATCTTGCTACTTGTCCTGTCTCTCCAGCCGCGGTGTGTTGAGACGCCTGCCGCACAGCTGTGCGGATGCACCGCACGCCTTGCGGGCTATGTTCTGCACTACGACTGCGCCGCCGGCGGCTACATAGAGCTACGCGGCTACGTCTGCGCCTCGGCTAGTAGCGGCGTGAGGAGCAGGCTGACCGGTAGCGACATGTGTCTCCTCCTGCCAGGGGGCGAAAAATTTATAAACTAGCAGTTTCTCATAATCCATGAACAGTCCAAAAATAAACCAGACCCAACAAAACCAGGCCAGGCTGGCCCTGTACTCATACGGGAGGGACTACAAGCATGGTCATGTCGTGGTAGACGTCTGGAGCGAGTGGGCCGTGTATCTGCTGTCGTCCGGAACCGTCGTCGCCGGCAACGACGAGCGTTGCATTACGTCTCGCTCGATGCCCTTCTTCGCGAGGAGAAAGAGAACATGGGAGCTGACCTCGACTACCAAGACGTCATTTTGTCAGCGGCCAGCTTCTTCCCGTTCAGAACCGCCTGACCCGTTGTATTGTGCCTCCTCCTGCCAGTGGGCGGAAAATTTACAAGCTGGCGTGTTCCGTCTGCGCGGTGAGGACGGTTTCACTGTTCTCAGGCGCTGGCGGGCTGGATCTGGGCTTCGTGCAGGCAGGCTACCGGGTGGTCTTCGCCAACGATATAGCTGAGCCCGCCGTGCACACCTACGCAACGAACTTCGGACTGAGGCTGGAGACCTGCAGAGGCAGGCAGGTGGAGGCGCAGGCAGGTTTGGCGCTGGCATGCGACGTGTCTCTAGTCGACTTCAGCCCGCTTAGGGAGCTGGAGCCCGACATTGTTGTCGGCGGGCCTCCCTGCCAGGACTTCTCCATTGTGAGGGGGCCCGAGTGGGACAGGAGGGGGATAGAGGTTAAGCGCGGAAGGATGTACGTCCACTTTGTTAGAGCTCTCGCCGCGCTTCAGCCCAAGGCCTTTCTCTTCGAAAACGTGCCCGGCCTGATCTCCTCAAACGGAGGCCTGGCGTACAAGGTAATTCTGGAGGATTTGTCCAGTCTCAGGTGGAGCGAGGTGAGGAGGGGGCTCCGCGGCGCATCAGACGGGCGGGTCCAGGGCTACCACATAATCTTCTCCGATGTGGTGGATTTTTCTCACTTCGGCGTTCCGCAGAAGAGAAGGCGTCTCATAATAGTCGGAATCAGGAAGGATCTCGTGAAGAGCCTCGACGAGGTTTGGGAGCTTCGATCTCTCTTCGTGAGGAGGATGAGAGACGTTGCAGGTCTCTTCCCGAAGTACCCGCTGACTGCGGTGGAGGTCTTCGAAGGCAGAAGACTTGATGAGCTTGACGCGGTTTGCAAAGAGGTCATGAAGAAGTGGGAGGGGGTGTGGAGCGAGGTGGGCACCGAAGCGGCCGTGCGCTGGAAGAGGGAAGTCTGGGATAGGCTCACCTTCCACGTGCTTGCGGACTACCTGGCCCTCCACGGGGGCCGTGGCGGAGATGAGCTGGAGGAAGCGCTGAGACAGCACGAGCTGGCGCTCAGAGAGATGGGGTACTACGGCGTGCCTGTCTCGGCCGTGAGACCGCCAGACGGCACCAATGAGCTTCCCGAGGAGGGCCCGGCCGTCGCCGAGCGCATGAGGAGGATACCTCCGGGCGAAAACCACGAATTCGTCCGAGGAACAGAGTGGGAGGTCGAGGGGAGGGGCATAAGCCTCGTCTACCGCCGGCTCCACCCCCTAGCGCCGGCATACACGGTGGTTGCATACGGCGGAGGCGGCACGCACGGATACCACTACGACCGCGACAGGCAGACCCTGACTCTGCGGGAGAGGGCGAGACTGCAGACGTTTCCCGACGCCTTCCTCTTCAGCGGCACGCGGACGCAGATAAGGGCGCAGATAGGAGAGGCGGTCCCGCCCCTCGCCGCAAAGCGGCTGGCACAGGCGCTGGCGGAGGTATTGAGAAGCCTGTAGCTACCCCGTTGTATTATTCTATTTTTTATTATTAAACAAAACGTCGGCGCACGATTTTTTTGATAAAATCGCCTCTCCCCGGCGGGCGGCGCACGGCATTTAACAGAAGCGCCCCAACTGTTAAACCGACTACAGCAACCTGCGGTAGAACTCGCGGTCGAACCGTTGCTGTATCGTGGGGTACAGCACCAGCCTGTTGTCGAACAGCCTCGACCTGACGTCGGCGAGCCTTCTCTGCAACTTTTCCAGCGTCTTCGCGTCTCCAAACACGGTTATATACACAACAGGCCACGCCCCTACTGCCTCTGCCTTATCCGCTATACGCGCCACGAACTCGTAGACGTCGTCTGGCCTAGCCCTCCGCGTAGCCGCCGCGATCGTGACGTCCGCCGCGTCTTCTTCCTCAAGCTCCTCGACGAGCACCGCAACGTGAAAGTGCGTCCTGCCGACCGTGCAGTAGCCGCCGCAACAGCCCATCTCCTCGAGCATCCTGGCGGCGAAGCCGCGGACGTCCTCCGCGCCGCCCGGCACGCTCCACAGCTCGATCTCGAACAGGTACTTCACGTCCAGACCGCCCCGCCACTCGTCGAGCTCCTTCAGGCTGGACACAAACCTCACAGCCTGGAGACGGCTTGGGCTTATTAAGCCTGCGGAGGTTGCACAGCTGTGCAACCACGTGTATGTTGCAGTTATACTCAGTTTACGCAGAAGAAACACTTAAATCACACCTCGTTTATGCTACATATGAAGGCCCGGTACGTCGAACTGGATGTCATCGTAGACGAACTCGAGTATAGATGCAGACGCGACGGGCGGTGCGTCCTGCGGCTGGTGCTGGATCCCGCCAAGGCGGCGGCGCTGGCGGAGCAACTGGGCAGAGACTGCTTCCTCGAGGATCTGGTGGAGGTCGAGGTCACGGTAGAGGACTTCGTCTACGACTGCAGGCGCAACGTCGGCTGTCTGGTGCGGATGGAGCTCTCAGAACGCGAGGCGGAGAGGCTCCGCAGTTACCTGGCCTCGCTGTGTCTATGAGCGACGCCGGCGTGATTGCGAGGGTGGTGGTGCGCATGAAGGTGCGGGAGAGGCTGTACGTAATGCTATACAGCGCGGCTCTTGAAGATCAGTTGAAACGCCTCTACGAGGCGGGCAAGAGACGCGTCGCGGCGTACGTCGACGTCGGCGGCTCGACGTTTAAAATCATGACGGCGGTCGTCAAGAAAAACGGAAGATACTACCTGTACCCCATGCAGGAGGCGCAACACCTCTTCGCAGACTACTACAACCTAACGGCAGGCGCGCGCGGCAGACACGCGCTTGTGTTTATCAACAAGATCGAGGAGCTGTGACCAACCTATAACCCGCCCGCTTTTTTCCCTGCCTGCTTCCAGACCCCTCTTCGACACCGCGCGCCCAAGCGGCGGACGCACAGCTGTACAACTCATTCAACTCTCTCAGAGAAAAGTTTATAAATCCGTGTTTTCTTCCTATCCATGGCCAGTCCAGAAATAACCAAAAACCAACCCAAAACCCAGTCTTTTTCAGCGCGCAGGCTCGCGCTCTATATGGTCGGACGCGAGCCCGAGACTCATGAACTACTTGTTTCTCAGATCTGGCAGGAGTGGCGCGTGTTCCTACTGCCGTCTTATGCCGTCGTGGCGGGGCGGCTCGGCGAGGAGGACGAGGCGCTGGTATACAGCGACCTCAACGAGCTCCTCCGCGCGGAGAAGGAGGCCATGGGCTCCGACCTTGACTACGTCGACGCGGTGCTGACCGCCCACGGCGTCCGTCCGTTCAGGCCATGACTCCCAGATACGACTTCAAGATAAGACTCGGCAGGAGGGGGGGCACGATAGCCGTCTACGAGTCTGCCGTGGGCGAGGAGGCAGCCGCTTAGGCTATGACCAAGCCCAGGCGCCTCGCCGTTTCCGCGGCCGGCGGCGAGGTGGTGATCGCGGCATACGACGTGGAGATAGAGTGCCCCTGTAGCAAAAGCGGCGACTACGGCAAGGCGTGGATCAGGCTCACGCCCGAGGAGGCGCTGTTGCTTGCCAGACAGCTTGCAAGTCTTGCCGGCATGCCGCAATCTGTCAACCACGCGGAAACCCTCTGACTCTTTTTTCTCTTTCTTTCTTTTATTTCCCATAATCCGCACAGCTGTGCATCAACGAAAGATTTTTAAGGTCGTGTGATCTTGGCGTCCATGCAAGTTCAAGAAACAGTCCAAACCCCGCCCAGGGAAAGGGTTGTTTTTTGAACGCACTGCCGCTGAACGCCTTCGGCGACATGGAGAGCTTCGCGCTGAACGTAGCCAGGGCGGAGCTTGAGGAGCTGAGGAAGTTCTCCCACCACGGGAACATGGCCAACTACATCCGCCACCCGGCGACGGTCAGCCTGCTCAGGCGATACGTCGCCAACCTGCCCGAGCCGGCGCAGGGCCTCTATAGATACAGCGCAGGCGACGTCCTCGTCGTGGTGACGCTCAAGTCGCCTCAGCGCGGCGCCGAGGCCCAGCAGGTGTCTGAGCAAGACGTCGTAGTGCACGTAGTCACAGTGCTATGATGCCGGCCGCCGTCGCCGCGAGGGTCGTCAGCAACGGCCGGGGCAGAGACGTCTTGATATACAGCGACGTCTTGCAGGAGGAGCTGTCCAGGCGGTGGAGCATGAACATGCGGCGCTGTGCGATCCGCCTCAAGGTGGCCGCCACCGGCGAGGTGCTGACCGCCGAGGCCAGCGTCGCGCTGAAAAGCGGCAGGTACTACATCTACCCCCGCGGCGCCGCACAGCAGGTGCTCCGCCTGTACTACGAGCGCTACAGAGAGGGGAGACAGCGCCGCCCGCTCCCACTGCTGATAGAGGAGCTCGCCTTCGCGCAGGAGGCGGCGGCTCAATAGGGGCGAAAAATTTTTAAACTCCAGATTTTTTCCAGACTATGGCCAACACAAATCCAGAAATAACCCAGAACCAAAACCAAACCCAGTCTTTTTCCAGCGTCGACCAGGCCAGGGCGAAGATACAGGCCCTGGCCGCACAGCTGAACAAGCTTGTCATCGGCCACGAGGACGTAATACAGGCGATGACCTTGGCGCTGGTGGCTAGGGAGCACATAGTCATGGTGGGGCCGCCGGGCACCGCCAAGTCGTACTTGGCGGCCTCCTTGGCTAGGTTGCTACAGGTAAACTTCTACACGTATCTGTTGACAAAGTTCACCAGCTACGACGACCTGTTTGGCCCCGTTGATATAGTGGCTCTCTCTCAAGGTCAATACAGAAGGGCGTGGAGTAACATTACTAGCGCTGAGATTGTCTTTCTTGACGAGATCTTCAAGGCGAACAGCGCCATACTGAACTCACTGCTGAGTCTGATGCAGGAAAGGGTGGTGTACGACCCCTTCACTGGCCAGCCGCTTGTCACACAGCTGTGGACGCTGATAGGTGCCTCTAATGAGACTCCCGCCGAGGAGGAGCTCCAGGCGCTGTATGACAGATTCGCGGTGAAGGTCTTTGTCAAGTATCTCGACGATGACGTGAAAATACTACAGGCGCTAAGCGCACGTTGGCAGAACGGAGCGCCCGACAACGCAGTTGCGTCTATGGACGACGTCAAGATGTTGCATGACTATGCCGTCAAGCTCCTCAGTTATGGTAAAAAAAAAGACGTCGGGGAGACGCTGAAATTATATCATATCAACGCTGTGCCGTTGGCGAAGACCCTGCGGGGCAAGGGCATATTAGTGTCAGACCGCATGATAGTCGAGAAGTTGCCCAAGCTATACGCCGCCTATCTCACGATTTACGGCGTCACCGCGGACAACATTATAAACGCCGCCTACGAGGTCATCAAATACGTCGCCAGGACGCCGGAGGAGCTGAGAGAGATAGAGAAGGTCGTGAACGAGGCCCTCGGCGAGGTGGCGGAGCTGGCGCGCAAGCTCGAACAAGCGAAATCGCAACTGCGTGCGGGGAACCTGGAGCAGGCAAAGGCGTTGTTCAGAGAGGTTGCTACGTATGACGTCTCAAGGTTGCAGAACAAGCCGTGGCTCAAGCCGCGTGTTGAGGCTCTTATTTCAGTTGCCCAGAGCTATGTCAAGAAGATAGAGAAAATCAAGAGGCAGATCGAGGAGGAGTGATGTTCATCCTGCCCGACAGCGACGCCTACATTCGTAGCGGCTTGGCGAAGAGCGCGTTCAAGAGCAGTATATACGGAGGCCTCCCGCTGGACTTCTACTTACCAGGCATTGAGACAGTTTCTACGTTAGTTAGGCGGGATAGGGTCTCCGTTAAGTTCTATATGTTGCATGACGCCTACTTGGCATTCTACAGGCCGTACGAGAACGTTGTAGCATCCTTGAAACAAAAGAACAAAGCCGCACCGGCGTGGACGGCCTACGTCCGCGGTTTGACCGTCACAGATGAGTTTCACAACCTGAATAAAATAACGGCGAACTCACAGGAGCTGGCCGCCGCCGCGGCGGCGCTGTTGCTGACGACGATAGCGAAGACTGAGATGTCTGTCGGGTCTAACGCAAAGCGCCGCGTCACGGAATTAGACGACCTGGCGCGGGACGTTGCCTCGGGCAAGACGCCGCAAGACGTAAAACAAGAAGTAGACGCAGAAGGCGCTGACAAATATCTCAAGTGGCTTGAGAAGGCAACCGAGGGATTTGGTAAATCCGCTACAGGGTTGCTGGACGCCATAGCCAGAAGCCTGCTTGACTACCTCGACGCAAAGGTCGACACCGAGGCCGCCGTCTCCGCCATGGCCGGGGGCGGTAGCGGCGGGACTGGATACGCGCTGGAGGCGCTGTCGATCTGGACGTTTCTGGGGAATCCCGTCGAATTCCGCAAGCGCGTCCAGCTCCTCCGCAACGCGCACAGGATGTTCAGACAGTTCATGTCGATGTCGACGACGTTTGACAAACAGCAACAGGCGTCGTTGCACGGCGGCGTCGCAGGCGTGACGCTGATGCGCGACGTCGCACAGCTACGCGACCTGTTGCCGTCTGAGGCCGCCCTGGCCAGGGCGGCCAGGGCGCTCTTCGCCGCCAAGCTGGCCAGGCGGCAGTTGCTAGTGCATGAGCGCGCCGTCACGCTGAGGCCCGCCGTATTTGTAGACAAATCGGGAAGCATGGGCGACAGGATGTCAGGCGGCATAGAAAAGATATCAGCCGCCGCCGGACTGGCGCTGGCGCTGTACAAACGCTTCGGCGGCCTAATCTACCTCTTCGACACCGAGGTGGAACAGGTATCGCCAAAAGACGTCATCAAAACGTTGCTGACGATAAACGCCTACGGCGGCACCAACATCGACCCCGTCATTCAGGAGATTTTACGCCTAGGGCGCAACTATATACACATCATAATATCAGACGGCATAACTGAGGCGTCGGAGGAGCTGTTGCGTCAATTCGTAGCGTCTGGCCTCGCGGACAGGACGCGGCTGATTTTGATCCCGCCGGCGGGCGACAACTACCGCTGGGTTGCCCTATTGAAACAGCGCGGCCACGTCTACCACGCAAACGACGTCGCGAGCTTCGTTAATGCGGCCAGGGAGGCGCTGTCATGACGCGTCTTCCTCGCAGATGCAGGCCGCTTTACGTCGATAGTTTCGTCGTCACAGACCGCCTAAGCGTTGTCCGCGACGGCGTTGCCTGCATACGCAGGATAACGGTAGACCAGCTCCGGGCGCTCGCGTACAGCAGGATAGTCAACTGCACAGTCGACAGGCGGAACGCGTGGCTCGCCGCGGAGCTGATCGGCCGGCCCCTGCCGCCCCCGCGGGAGGACTGCCCCGAGGATGTAAAACACATCCTCCTCCTCCCGCCGCTCATCCTGCTGACATATCTGTAGCATTTTGTCAAGCACACAGCTGTGCGAAAAGTTTAAATATCTGTGTTTTCATCTTGTCCATGACCAGTCCAGAACAAGTCCAAACCAAAACCCCCCAGGAAAACAAGTCTTTTTCCCTAGCCGTCGCCGAGAAGGTGGTCTACAAGACCCCTTCGGAGAAGAACAGCGTGTTAATTATCGACCATCTCGGCGATGTTGGGTATCTTGCGGAAGGATACGGGGGCTACGTCTACAAGAAGGGCGGTTTTGTCTCGCCTGACGATGCGATTTCGCTCATGTGCTTCAAGCGGGAGTTTGAAAAGCTCGAGTGGGATGTCGCAGTTCAGAAGTATCCACAGCTTGCTGCGCTGAATGATGCCATAGCGAAGTACGAGGCTCCGAAGCCGGCGGTGCGTGTCATTAGATATTTCTATCAGCCCGTGGAGTTGGTAAAAAAGAAGGAGACGGAAAAGTATGTTGTGTACGACATCAAGCCTGTCGGCGATGTAGTCACCGCCGAGGCAGTGCACGTGTACTGGGGGAGAAGCTTCTCCGCACGCGGCAGGTGTTACGGCCCGGCCTGCGAACTCGATAAAATCAAACTCGCAACCGCGGCCGCGGGATTGGAGCTCTACGAACTCAGCACTGGAAAGAGGGCGGAGGAGTTCAGAGCCAAGGTTGTCACAGACGCGTCCCAGCTGGAGCCTCTCATCCGCACAGCTGTGCGGACTGAGGAAGAGGAGGAAGATGAGGAGGAGGCCGCCGAAGAGGTCGACGAGGGGGAGCAGACGAGCGTCGACAAGATAATCACAGAGGTGGAGAAGGCGGCGGCGCTGGAGGTGGAGCTCGAGGAGCCCGCCCCCGTGCCTGCATCTGCTCCTGCGGCGCCTGCTGTCCAACAGCAACACGAGCGCACAGCTGTGCAGAGGCGGGAGCTGGTGCAGGTCTACCTCCTGCGCATGCGCCTGCCGTCGAAGTATCTCGTCCAGGAGGTTGAGTACGCGGACCGCGGCAGGCAGGAGATACGCAAGTTTACAGACGAACGCGCCTCGGCGCTTGAGACGCTTAGGCGCAGGATATACGAGCAGATCTCGCACGTCTTCTGCGCGGTTGAGGAGTACGGCGTCTGGGTCGCCGTCAATGAAGAAGCCGTCAAGGAGGCCGCACAGCTGGGCGGCCTCGTGAAGGATGAGCTGAGGCGGCTCGGCTTCGACGAGAAGGTGATAAGCAGATACGACGTCAAGGCCGTCAAGGTGTATATGGAGCCAGGCGAGGCAAAGGAACTACTCGAAGCGGCGGTGAGACAGCTGAGCGCCGAAGTGGAGGAGCTTGAGAAGCGGATAGCACAGGCGGAGGCCGAGGCGAAGAAGAGCGCGGTTAGGCGTCTGGCACAGGATCTCAGCTACAGACGCGCATTGCTTGAGACCTTCAAGAAGGTCTTGACGTCTCTATGACCGCCAAGATACCTTCGGCAAAGATATGCGTCTCATATGATGTCGCGCACAGACGTTGCGTCAGGAGGATCGACATCGAGGAGCACCTCGGGCAGTACATCGGCGTCTACGTCGTCTTGTCAGGCATAGACGACTTCGGCGAAGTACGAGTCTCGGTGAGCCATGTGGCCAAATTGCCGAGCCGCATGTGGAGAACCGGCGACGGGCAGTACGTCGCAGTTGTGAACAACACTGTAGTCACCGCCGGCAACTTCGCGGCGCTACTCGAGAAGGTGGCGAAGCTAGACCCAAACTGCTTCAACCACATGATACCGAAAGACATGAACGCTTTGGAGAACCTCCTGCCCCAAGTCGACTAGTCTCTTTCTCTATTTTTTCTTTCTATAATAGTACAGTCTGTTCTACGTAACGTCCGCATTCTGCTATATAGTGCCTTGCGCGGCGGCTGGCGGGGGTTTTCTCACGCTGACCGCATACCGCACAGCTGTGTGTACGTCAGAGGAAAGCGGAATAAGGGATAAATATTCACGAAAACGAAAACATTATGGGCCGGAAACAAGCTCACACGTCGCAACCCCCAACCAACGTCATCCTCTCAGACTCTGTCGTCAGTCTGCTTAAAAATGTTGTACCCGCGGTTGCAAGGGCGGACGGCCGCCGCAACGGCGTCCATATTTATAGCCGGGCGTTGCAAGAGGAGCTGACGCGTCTCTACGGCTCCGGGCTTTACCACCTCTCGGTGACGGCGAAAATCGGCGACGAGATAATGACGTTTGAAGCCAGGATAATTAAGAAGAGGTACGGCTATGTGATATACCCGCTGGCCGAAACGCAGAAACTACTGAGGCAGATGTATCAACAACACCGCAACCCGGCGCGTAGGCGGAACCCGCTCCCAGTCGTAATCCTCGACCTGAGGCCGATATGATCTGGGAACAACTAATCAAAGCCGGTTACAACCTCGTTCCGACCGACCCTGACAAGCGACCATTGGGCGGCGCGTATGCAAAGTGTTACGACGAACACTGCCCAGAGCTTGTGGAACGTTTTGAAAGCAAGAAGATAAAGAAGAGACAGACAGGCGTCGCGTTGCTGGGCAGAGTTAATCCCGAGTATCCGCAGTGGATCCTCATCGTCATAGACATCGACGACCCGACGCGTCTTCCAGAGGAGGCGCGCAAGATGCTGGAAGGAACCTGGCGCTGGCTCACCGGGCCGCGTTGCCCAAAAGATGGCGAGAAGCATGACATCAAGTGTGAAAATGGTGTCTGCCGCCACGGCGACCACGAATTCAAGCTGGAGGAGGCGCCGCGCGGCGAGGCGTACGCGGTGTTGATACCAGCCGAGGCGGAGCGTTTATTCAACAAAGGCGTCGTCAAGGCGCTTGACGGCGCGGTTGAGATCAAGCTCCGGGCGCAACAACAGATCCCGCCGTCATTACATCCATCTGGTGTTGTTTACGAGTGGATAACGACGCCATACGGCGACGATGGTGAGGTGAGGCACCCGAAGAAGCTGACGCTCGAGGAGGTCAGGCGGCTCCTGGAGCTACTTGGCGTTTCGCAACAACAGCAGGAGGCCGCCGGCGAAGCGCAACAGGTACGCACAGCTGTGCGTACACAGGAGCGCTGGCGCCGGCTGGAGGAGCGTACAAAGACAGAAATAGTAAATCTATTGAAAGATATCTACACTCCCGGCAACAGGCAGACGCTGTGGCTCTCTCTCGCAGGCTGGCTGGCGAAGGCGCGTGTGGATCCACGTGACGCAACCGACGTCTTGTTGCGGCTGTACAAAGAGACTGGCGATGAGGACGATTTGAAGATGAGGGCGTCGGCGATTGTGTACACATACGCCAAGGCGGGCTATCAAAACGCAAAGGAGGCTGTGGCAGAGGTGTTGCAAGTAATGCCGTATGGGCCGGAGGAGGTTGAGCAGGCGGAGGTGAAGGGCCTCTCCGGGATCAAAGAGATCGCCGTTTCCACGGTCGGCGCCGACCTTGCAAACAGGCTAGTGAAGAGGCTCAAGCTACTGCTGAGGCGGAGGAGGCTCCCCGTCGATTTTGACCTGTCGCAACTGCCGCAGTGGGCGCGGCGACTTGATATACGCCTCAGACGCGTGTGTCTCGAGCACAACGCGCTGTATAACTTCTGCGCGAAAGAGTTACGGGTAGTGAAGGATCCGGCGAGCCAGTACGTCGACGTTGTTCTTGTCCACCGGGCGAGGAAGTGTGAATCCACCGACGCAGGCCGCGAATGCCGTATCGTCACTGCAAAGGTCAGCAGGGCCGCAAGACTGCTACGCTTTATGGGGCGCGTCTACGACCCGTACTACCACGAGGCGCGCTATATCGCTTTAAAAGACGGCAGAGTCGCGGCGGTCGCGTCTGCAGACGACTTCGACACGTTCATCGAGCAGATCAGGCAGACGCCGCCGTGTTTCATCATCAAGGACGAGAAGATATTAGACATACTGAAGGCGTACATGCCGCAGGCGGTGCTGCCGCTGTCAGCAGGACTTGCCGATGACGGTTTTATTGACCCACACGGCGTCCTCGACGTCGCCGACCACGGCGTTGAGGATACGCTGCTGGCGGCGTGGCGGTGGATGAAGAAGGCGTACCGCGGCAGGAACCTGGCGTACGCAACGTTCAACGTCTTCGCCGCGTTGGCGAAGGTGATGACGCCGCTGTTGCGGCGTATAAATAAAACGTTCGTCGACCAGATTATTTTCAACGTCGGCAGGGGCGGCGAGGGCAAGTCCACGCTTGTGCGCTACGTCTTGACGCCGCTTCTCGGCGGCGACGAGGCGCAGGAGGCGTACTACATCCGCCTCGACGGCCCGGTGCGGACGGACGCACAGCTGAGGAACCTGGTGGACATGAACCGCTTGCCGCTCCTGCTCGACGAGCAGACACGCCGCGCTCTTATGAACAACGCCGCAATGTTCCTCGCCGCCGCAGTCGGCGTCGGCACCACAGGCGTACATGCGTCGCGCCACGGCCACGGCGTCGCGGCGAGATTCCGCAACCTCCGCGGCATAATCGTGTTCACCAACGTGCCGCTGTCGACGTTCCTCCGCGACGTCGCGGTAGAGGCGTCAGACGTGGCGTTTGCGAGACGTTTCATAGAGATCCGCTGGGACTTCGAGAGGCCCAGCCCGGCGGCGTTCGACGAGTTGCTAGAGGTCAAGCCAGCGCTCGGCTTCGCCGTGCGCCTGTGGAGCAGATACAAGGACGAATTGATCAAATCGCGCGACCTGCTGGAGCTTGTTGAGAAGCTCGCGGACGTCCTAGTACGCGAATATCCAAACAATGTCGAGGTGGCGGAAATGGCCGCTGCAGTGAAGCAGACGGTCTCAGAACTGCGTGAGGAGAAGCGCGCGGAGATGGCCGCGCTCAGCGACGAGGCGACGCTTGTGGAGAGGGCGTACAGAGTCGCGATGGAGCAGCTCAAAGCCTCGCAACTGTCCGCGATCCGCGTCTTGCGCTACATCCTTGAGAATCCGCATGTGTTCCACGTCGCGTTCACAAAACTACGCGACGAGTCGAAATTGCGCGAAATCGCCGAGGAGCTGGATGATATAATAGCAAAAATAAGAAGATGTACACGGTTAGGCACGACTCAAGCAACACGCCAATCCTGGCCGACGACGCCGCCGTCGTTGTGGCCATCCTCGAGAAGCTGATCGAGGAGAAGCGTCTGCAGATAGTGCTGTTTGCCAAGTCGCCGCTTGTGCCAGGGGCGCCGAGCGCGGTTTTAGGACGCCGCGTCGGCGTTTACATTGATCCTGTTACGAAGACGCGCCGCAACGGCTATGCCGTTGAGCTCAGTACGTTTATCAAGCTGTTCCTTGACAGTGCAACTGACGTTTCAGCAAATGCCGAAGATGAAAACCCCCCTACCCAAGAAGATCAGATTGAGAGGATTGAGAATAGAGAAAAACGCTTTACGCTTGACACCGATCAAACGCGCGCTGGTCAAATAGGCGAAACAGCTGTAGCGAGCGACTCTACAGATGTAAAGCATAAAGCGGCTTTCTCAATTCTCAATCCTCTCAATCAAAACTTCGAAGTGCCGGGGGGTCAAAATGTTCAGCCCCAAAGCGAGACCGGTACGGCGTCTTCGACCAGTAACGAAAACACCTCTACGAACGTAAATGTAGCAGTAGACGCAGGTCAAGAGGAAAACAAAGCGGCTGGGTCATCCGCCGTGGACGCTGTGCAGAAATCTGATGAGTTTGCGGGAAAAGTTCCGACAAACAAATATGAGGCTCGTACGCGTTACGGTAGAGATACGAGTTTGTCGGACAACGTCCACGGCGGGGGCGCGGGTTCGGGGCGTTGCGTGGGGAAGGTGGACGCCGTAGATATCAGCGAGGAGCTTGAGGAGCTGGAGCGTTGCGGCGACGACGAGGAGTGCATAGCCCGGGCGCTTGACGCGATCGCGAAGAAGATGGAGTGCGCGAAGAAGTGGTATGAGTAGCGCAGCCATCGACGCAGTCTTGAACTACCTCTGCCGCCACAAGAGCGTCGGCGTGTTCAGGCTAGTTGACGATGTAGCGAAGACGAAGGAGGTGAGGCAGGCGCTACGGCTCGAGCATGCTCCTGCGCCCGGCACGCAGGAATGGTGGCGCGTATACCACGCCGTGATGGACGCCGTCAGGAAGCTCGAGGCGCATAAGCTTGTGAAGTATCTAAGCGACGCCGGCGTTGTAAACTGGACTGCAGGAGGGTGCGCATGAGCTGTGCTACCACGACAACTGCGAGGCAAAGGGACGCACAGCTGTGCGTCAACACCTGATCTCGACGGCGCAGCGTGCGGGCTCTCTGAGTGCCTCCATGGGGACTACTGCAACAGCGGCTTGCCTGGCCACGCGTCTCTCACCTCCTCCAGGTTATTGACGTATTCCGCCAGCTCGTCCAGGCTTCTGCTGGCCCATGTGTCCAGCACCCTGTCTGCGGCCTCCTTCACCTCGTCGGGCGGCTCGGGCAGGGGTTGCAGGAGCCTGTACATGACTGCGTCGTCCGTCACGTACATCTCCGCCGCATCTGCGTCCTCCAGCTCGTCAAGCGCGTCGAAGACGCCGCGGGAGAGGGGGCCGTACCTGTACAGCTTCCAGCGGAACACTGTGTAGCCGCGCCGCATGTATAGCTCCCTGTCTACCAGGTAGAGGAGCTTCATGAGTTTCCTACGCGGCATATCCCCCCGCCTCAGGACGTAGGCCACCAAGTTGCGCGCGACGACGTCTGCCCCGCACTGAACTTCGCGGATCGACGTCATTGTGTCCTGGACCAAGACGTCTTCTATGTACACATCAGACAGGTCGAGGTGCTGGTGTTCGTAGCCTGGGTGTATGTAGTATTTCCCGTACAGCCTCATGATAACGGAGGGGATCTCCACCCTGCGTCCGTCTGGAAACGCCGCGACGACGACGACGTCGCGTCTGAACTCTCTGTACAGCTTCTCAAGCTGACACTCGAGCTCCTCTATGTACAGCTCCACGCGCTTCCTGCCGCCCTTTATCGCTCTCATGACCAGCCGCGGCTTCATGTTAGATCGTGTGTGTATATATTAAAACGAACTGGCGGCCTCGCCTAGGACTGCGCTTAGGACCCGCCTGGGGACCGGCCGCCGGGGACATGTTGTAATTAACGTCCTTCATAGCGCAACAACGCCTCTATCAGCTCGTCGATTGTGAAGGGGTAGGCACGGATCGGCTCGCCTCCGCGCTTGTAGACGCCGACCTCCCTGCAAGCGAACTCCATCGGCGTGTACGGCACGATCGCGCTCTTCGCCTTCAGCGCGATTATCACCTTGCCGGCGGCCAGCAGCTCCGCCACCTTTGCCGCGGCCTCCGGGCCGAGCTTTTCAACCAGCGCCTGCGCCCTGGCCTTGACGTCTTCTATCTTCCTCCTGTCTTTCGGCGTGGTGATGTGTACGTCCGGCATCTCGAGGAGTCTGAGTATGGCCTCGTCCGGCGTCGACGCCCTGGTGGCGCGGTATATCGCCTTGGCCAGCTCCTCCGCACAGCTGTGCGGGTTCTCGGCGACAAGCTCCTCCCCGCCTGCCTCCTTCCGCAACTCATCGATCCAGCGGGCGATCAGCTTCTCGCGCTTCGCCTGCACGCGTTCGTACTCGCGGCGCCACTCAGCGTCGCCGTACCACACGAAGTCGCTCCACTTGATGCAGTACTTCCTTCCCTTCTGCGGCGCTATGTAGAGCTGCTGGTACAGCAGGAGCTCCGCCGATGCGAAATATTTGACGTACACGGCGACGACGTCGCAGGCTGTCGTTATGCCGTATTCGTGCTTCAGCTCGTTGCGCGACACTAGCATCAGCATGTGCGACTTCTCCCTGAAGTTCTTAATCACGTCGCCGCTCCTCGGCGCCGCCACGGCGTAGCCGTAGCGGCCCAGGTTTCTGATCAAGATCTCCACCTTCCTCAGCGTGCGGCCGAGCTTGGTCTGCCACTCCCACGACGTGACGAGCGCGGCCAGGTCGTCGAGTATGATGTAGTCGAAGGGCTCGCCGCGCGCCGTGGGCAGCGCGAGGTCGTAGTACACGTCGAACCCTGCGCGCCTCAGCTCAACCGCAAGCGCCGCAAGGAGCCGCGACTTGCCCACGCCCTGGTCGCCGGAAATGAGGAGCGGGAAGATGGGGCCGCCCTCGGCCCGCGCCTCCTCCACCCGGGACACCAAGTACTCAATCAGTTCTCTGACGCCCGGCGTCCGCGGCGTGTAATCACTCGGCGGCGGGATGAAATATTTGGTCATGTGCAGGGCTCGGCGGTCTGCCTCGTCATCCTCGACACGGCCCACTGCTCGACTTTTACACCGCCCTTGCAGCTGCACGGCATGGACTCCCTACGGCGGCCGTACGCAAGCGTTACAAGCGTCCTGGCCGCGGCCAGGGCGCTGGTGGCCACGTCTATGGGGCGTGGGTCCTCCACGGTGAATGTCTCAACCACCGCGGCGATCTCCTGCACGGTCAGCCTGCCGCACGCCACGTCGCGTATCGCCTTTGTCATCAGCGCAAGAGCGACGTTTTTCAGGTCGTACACTGCGGCGAGGAGCTGGAGCGGGTCGGCGCGCAGCTGTGCTATCTTCGTCTCGAGCTCCCTCACCTCCTCCAGAAGGAACTCCGCGGTGGGCCTCAGCCGCGGCGCGGGGGCTGGTATCATGTCTTGACGAAGCCGTACTTGCTCCAGGCGAGCTGGCTAGACGCCGGCTTGTTCAGCCTGATCACACCGGCGACTGCGCTTAGGAACTTCAGCTCCGCGTCTACAAGCGCCGCGATAAACGTCTGATACACATCGCGCCAGCCCCTCCTGACGCGCTCGTCCGACGCGGCGGCCTCGGCCAGGCGCCTGGTGACCATGGCGTTGAGCGACCTCGCCAGCATCGCGGCTACGTGGACGTAGCGCTCGAAGGCGTACTCCTCCTGCGTCGTCGTCGCGGCGTAGAACCACTCGTCGATGCTCGTCTTGAAGTAGTCCAGTATTAACAATGCGATTACAGACGGCGGCCTGCCCTCAAGTATCGCGTCTGCGACCGACTTGACGTAAGTCTCGGCGCGTTCAGGCTTTGCGAACGTGAGCGGCGGTGGGTGCCCCGCCTCGTGAAACGCAGGAGCCCTCCTCCTAACGCCGAGCGCCTCCCTGACCCTCTCCCCGATCCCCCTCCTCTCCCTATCTTCTCTCTCCGCCGACGACATACTCCTCCCTGCAGTCCTTCTCCAGGATGTTGCAGAGATATGCGGCCACGGCCTGCCACTTCGGCCAGTGGTCCTCGGTCCTCAGGTCGTCGGAGGCGAAGAACTCCTCCACAGCTGTGCGCTTGTCTGCAGACGGCGCGACGTCTCGTATGATGTGGTATATGTCGTCGATGATCTGCTCAACCGCCTTGACGCCGCCCACTGTCTGCGCCTTCGTCTTGATGTATGTGTACAGCGCGTGGACGTAGTTGTAGTCCATCTCGGTCACCTCCTTCTCGTTGCGGAACATCACCTCGTCGCAGTACTGACACATCGTAGAGATGGCGCTTCTCCTGACGCGTTCAAGCCGTAGCATATCTCTTCAGACACTCAACGTGTTTGCCCTCGTCTATCCTCGCCACGCCGCAGGCCTCCGCCGCCTCGGCGGAGACGTCCAGCTGTTCCTCTGCAGTGGGCGAGAGCACTGTGGACTTGTACTCATGCGCGATTTCAAGCAACTGTTGCGGCGTGTATATGGGCGGCGCAATGACCACCGGCCTGCGGTAGTAGCCCAAGTACTCCGCCGCCCCCGGCGTCGTCAGCCACACAAGCGGCCTGCCGCACGTCAGCCGCCTCGCCGCCTCGGGGTACAGCTCGTACGCAAGCGGCATAGACCTGTATCCCTCGTAGAACACAAGCCTGTACGCCGTCACCCTGTCCGCCTCCCAGCGCCGCTTCCGGCACAAAGGTTCGAGCTCCACGACCGGCTTAGCCGTGCCCCACAGCGCCTCTCTGTACGACGACGCGGCTTTGTTCACGACGCGGAAGCCGTACCGCTCCAGCACGGCCCACCACTCGCGGGGCGGCGGCGGGAACTCCACGACTTTGAACCGCGACGCGGCGGCCCAGTCCAGGAGGTGCGGCGTAACGTTGGTGGTCGCTATGACCACGCGCTCTCCGTAGCTCTCCGTGAGGAACGTCAGGAGCCTAGTCGCCACGTCTATCACAATCGCCAGGCCGCGGCTCTCCGCCATCAGACGCCGCGGGAGTGCCAGCATGTACAGGTCGTCTATGACGGCCGCGGCCGACTTTGAAAACGCGCGGAAGGGGTCGACGCCGAAGCGGTCGGGTATCAGCTGAGGCTCGCTCCTGTACGCACAGCTGTGCGGGTCGAGCCACCTGCAGAGCGCGTGGGCGAAGTAGGTCTTGCCGGTGCCCGGCGGCCCGGCCAGCAGGACGTTGCTGTTTTCCGCAAGCGCCTTCAACACGGCGCGGAACGCCTCAAGCGGGAACGGACTGCCGCCGAGAACCACGTGCGGCAGGGGGTCGCGCCTGGCGGCCGCATCCAGGAACGTCTCGATTCTGCAGTCTACGTCTCTGCAGGCAGACAGCGCGCGCTCGACGGCGGCGCGGTGCTCCACGTTGACGTCGACGGCGTAGGGGTGCAGCCGATCCGCGAAGAGGAGCCAGTGTCTGTACCTGGCTCTCACAACTCCTCCTCAACCTCCTCCACCTCCTCCTCCTCCGCGCCTTCAAGGGGTGATACTACGTACGTCACAGTCCTGCCGTTGCGGCACAGGAACCTCACCACCATGTAGTTGTCCTCCTCGACCGCGGCCTCAACCGCGCTCCGCGTTGCTATGCACAGCTGTGCGTCTCTGCCGACTGCCTTCCCCTCGTGCGTCAAGATCTTCGCCGCCAACTCCGCCAACTGTTCGAGGTCCTCCTCGCCGTAGCGCGGAAAGGCACCGCGCAGGACGTTAGTCAGGTCTTGCCGAGATATGCAGCCATACTGCTCCAGGAGCGACGCGACGACGGCAACTGCGCGGTTCACGTCCTCGTTGGGGTACGTGATGGGCACGGCGACAGGCTTCACCACCTGACGCCACACCGCGTCGGGGACGCACTCGTCGGGAGGCTCTAAGTAAATATAGAATAACTTCGGCTCGACCTCCCGCCACACCTCTTCTTTTAACTGTTTCTTTAACGTCTTGTACAAGTCCAGGAAGACTGCGTCCGTCTTCATGTCAGCGGCATGCACATCGCGATATATACATGCGCCGCTGTGGCCGAGGCCGCGGCACAGATATAAAGAGCGGCGTATACGCCGGCGTGTTCAAGCCGCGCGCATACGCGCTTGTCTTTGCTGGTTCGGTCGCATATCTTGCACCGGCGACGCTTGAGACGCAGGACAGCAAGACGGGCACCGCAATTTACAGGGTTTATCTGCCCGACCGGGACCTGTTGGTGAGCGTCGGCGACGTGCCGACCTCGTCTATGTACGTGAAGCTGGGCAGGAGGTGGGAGAAGCTCGACTCGGTGTTTATCGCCATACCTGCCACCAGCGCGGGCACGGCGCTCGACGGCAAGAGCTTCGTAGACGCCGCCAAGGCCGAGCTTGTGGACATATCCCGCGCAGTGTGGGAGACGGCGCGGCTTGTGGACCACGCGCTGGGGGCGCTACCAGCAATCCTGCCCCTTGCGATGGAGTTCAAGAGGCGCACAGCTGTGCCGAGCTGGATGAGGATCCTGCCGTTGCTCCTGATCGGCGCCATCGTCGTGTTCGCGCTCATGGGGGCGTTCGGCGGTGGAGGGGGATGAAGCTCTGCAAGAAGAACGTAGACATAAGCGACTTGACTGTCGACGGAGTGCATGTGCGCTGCATGAGGATGCACGCGCCGAAGTCGGTCGAGCCGCTTTGGGAGCTGGTCGACCACGGCAGGATGTGGACTGTGATCACGGCCGCGGCTAGGCTGGAGCTGAGGGAGCCGTTCTCTGGGCTGGCCCCGCCGGAGGACGCGTTGCTGCGGTCGGCCGCGCAGCTGGGCGCAACGCTTGCGGTGAACATCACGCCGCCCATATGCCGCAGGTTCTTGTTATCGAAGCAGTGCCTCGAGCCGCGCGCGGAGTACGCCGCGGAGGACGTTGAGACGGTTGCAGAGGCGTACAGAAGGGTGCGGGAGCTCAAGGAAGACGGCGCCGTCAAGGAGGTGGACTCAATCGCGTTTGTCGGCGACGTGATAGTGCTGGCGTGGTCGGAGAAATGGCAAGACAAGTGGGGGCTCTAGCGGCCGCGCTCTGGGCCGCCTGGCTGTTGCTGTCGGCGCTGAGGGCGCCTACGTACGTGACACATGTCATCGGCTTCGCCGCGTCTCTTATAACCGCGTATATGATCACGCGCCGAGCCACGACTGAGGGCCAGGCCCCGCCGGGCGTCGCGCTGATGCTCGCCGGCGCCGCGCTAGTCACGGCAGGGATAGCGGCTGAGTACGTCCTCGTCATATTGCCAAACAAGGCGTCGTTAGACGTCGCGCTCCCGCCGCCGCTGTCCACAATCGGCTACGTCCTCATCTGGAGCGGCATCGCGGCCTTCGCCGTGTCAGCCGCCGTGACGGTGCTAGACGTAGCATACACCTCCACACGCGTCTACGCCAAGGTGGAGGAGGACGAGAAAAAGAAGCTATACTTCGGAGAGGGTAGGGTTAAATACCGCACGGAAAAACACGGACATGGCAAAACGCGTAAGAAAAACCCCTAGAAAGAAAATGAAAACCGCGAAGAGGAAGAGAGGCAAGAAAGCGGCAAGGCTCATAGTGGTGGCGAGGCCATGACGGCGCAGACCGCAAACAGGGAGGAGCCCCTGCTGACGGTCACAATACTCGGCGTGTATCTAGGCGACAAGAAGGTCAGAGGCGTCGTAGACTCGATGCGGACAGTCGCCGTGTTTGTAGTCGGCGTCCTCGCCGTGGGTATCGTCCTTGGATTGTTCAACATCATCGCCGGCATGAGCGTAAACATCAACGGCACAACGTACAGCCTGATTCCGTCGAACATAGCGTCTCTCGCCGGCTCGACCGTCACGTCGCTCATATCTGTCATCATCGCCATGGCCATCATATTCATACTGCTGCCGGTGATATTCTATCTAATGACGCTGTTCGGCAGAGGCCGTTAACCGCGCATAGTTAAATCCATCTATTTTTTCCTCTCGTGTATTCTATAATCTTCCTGATTCTTCTCGTCGCATCCGCGCCTGTTGTATACTACATGCGGCGCAATGTATACTTCGCCGTTGGGTGGTTCCTCGCGCTCGCCATCTTCGGCTTCCTCATCCCGCCAGCCGAGGCGCACGTCGAGTGCCTCCCGGTCGCGAACAGCACAGCTGTGCAGTGCGTCGAGAAGCCGGTCGAAGACCCACTCGCCCCGGCGGTGAAGGTCATATCGCTCGCGCTGTTTATCCTGTCGCTGGCCGCGGCCGCGGTTGCCCTGCTCTTCGACGCCGGCAGGCTCATATCGCGATGGCTGAGGTAGACCCCTGCGGCAGGCTGGCGGAGGTACTGCCGACTATAGAGCCTGTGCGCTATTTGGTGACCAAGAGCTGCCACAAGGGCCGCAACTCCCCCGTGGCGGCGTACGCCGTTGCGCTCTGCCGCCGCGGGCTGGGCTGGCTCGTCATGGACTGCGCACGCCGCGTGATCGAGCGCGGCGACGCGACGGAGAAGGTGAGGTACTACTTCTACGCCGTGATGAAGTGGCCTGAGTACGTGGTCGAGTCGTACTCGTCCGACCCCCGTTGCGGCGTCTACGTCTTCTTCCTCAAATGGCTCCACGTCAAAGGCATAATCAGAGTGCCCCCCTGCGACGACGGGAAGGGTTAAAACCCGCTTCGCATAGACATACATGTCGCTTCTCAGAAGAAGCGTAACGCTTGAGGGAGAGCCCTACCACGAGGAGCAACAGCTGATAGAGGAGAAGATCAGAAAAAATCAAGAAAAGAGTCGGCAGAATGTAAGAGAAGATCGGGAGAAGAAGCAACCGCCGCCTCCACCGCCGCCGCGGCCGATCCAACACCCCGAGCCGCCCGACGACGAGGGTAGGGCTGTTAGGGAGAAGATCGAGACCAGGCGGCAACAGGCCGAGCGGCAACCACCACCGCCCCCGCCGCCGCCTCCACCGCCTCCCGACGACAAGAAGAAGCAACCGCCGCCTCCTCCCGAAAAAAAGAATATGTTCGAGGATGTGAGGAAGGTGTTCGAGGAGGAGAAAGACGTTCGGAAGGCGGTCGAGAGGCTGAGGCAGCTGGGTTACAATGTGGAGGAGTTGCGCTACGAGGGCGAGTTGGTGGGGTATCGCGTCGGCGACGTGTATATAGCGAGGAGACCGTCGGCGTGGGGCGAGCCCGAGAGCTGGATGGCCGCGGAGATCCCAGACGCCGACGTGGGCTACAGGTGGGCCGTCGGGTACAGGTTCGGCAGTGCCTGGGGCGACTTGTCGTTCGTCCAGAGGGAGCTGGAGAAGAAAATGAGGATTAAGGCGCTGGACGACTGGATGTTCGGCCTCGAGCAGTACGGCTACAAGGTGAGGAAGGTGAAGTGGGGGCCTGAGGCGGCGGTCCCTGGCTTCACGTATATAATCGAGAAAGACGGCAGGAGAGTCGGCGAGGTGAGCCTGGCGGTGATCGGCGACAGACTCCACCTTGGTAAGGCGGGCGGGACGATCCCGTCTGCGATTGACGACCCAGTCGCCGCCGCGCGGTACTTGATATACCGTCACGAACTAGGGCCATACCTCGAGCGCTATGGCAGCCTCGGAGGTTACAGCGCACAGGCACTCTTGATCGCGCTGGCCCGGGGCGGGGTCGACGTGAAGGAGGTGGAGAAGATGCTGGCGGAGAGGGAGCGGGAATACGCGAGGATCAGGTCGCTTGCCGAGTTCACGAAGATGCTCGAGGAGAGGGGCATCAAGCCGGAAAACTACAGGATAGTTGCCATCGGCGGGGAGACGTACTTCGTGCCTGAGGGCACAACGTTTAGGGGGCGGGGTACGAGTGGAGGCTGGAGGAGGGCGAGGGTGAGATACGGCTCGTGCCGGTGCGGCCACTGCCGCAGCCGACACAGGTAGCCGTGCAACAGCAACCAGCAGTTGTGCAACAACAGGCCTACGTGTGGGAGCCGCCGCCTCGCCGTCTCGGGAGGGGGGCTTCTGTCGACGCGCTTCTCGCTGTGAGGAGGCATGAGGAGTTTTCAAAGCAGTTCGACAGGCTTCTATACGGCGACGCGCCTAAACCGCCTTATGTGCCTGTGGTCAGCGAGGTGTCGTACGGCGTGTTGGGCACAGACGTCGTAGCCGCGGCGCACAGGTTCGCGACGCAGGGCCCGCCTATCCGGCCCCTGCCAGGCACATCAACTGCGCCCGGGCCGCGCATAGCTGGACTGACGCTCCCGGAGCTGCGTCAGGCAGAGCGGGAGGCGAGGTGGCAGGCCGCCGTGGAGGAGAGGTTCAGGGGGGTCTGGACGCCGCTTGACCTGAGGCCGCCGACGCGTGAGGAGCTCAACTGGCGCACAGCTGTGGCGGCAGGCGCGCAGGTCCTCACGTTCTGGGCGCCGCTTGCCAAGTCAGCTGCCGCGGTTGCGGCGGCCAGAGGCGTCAAGGTGCCGCTCCTGACCGCGGAGAGGGCGGTCGGCGGGGTGGCGGTAGCGGAGCTCCCCGAGGCGCGGGCGGCGTATCTGAGGGCGGTGTATACAGACACCGGCAGGTTCAGGCCGTGGCCCCGCGCCGTGTACTACGCCGAGGGGCCCAAGGGCGCCTCGATGATTGCGGGCAGGCCCGGCCAGGTGGAGCTGAGACACATAGAGCTGACCCCCCAGCCGACGAAAGGCATCGGCTTCGAGGTCGCCGCCGCGTCGTATGTAGACGTGTCGCCAAAACTGAGCAAGATACCGACCCTGTCGCTGAGAGTCGAGGCGCCGCGCCGCGTCAAGTGGCTCGAGATGTGGGGAACAATACCCGAGGCCAAGGCGCCGAGGAGGATAGCTGTGGTGGAGCCGAAAGAACCCCGCCCGACTGCCGGCGGCGGTGCGGCTGGGGGGGCCAGAGGCGGCGGCGCCGTCCGCACAGCTGTGGCAACTGAGGAGAGGGTCACTGCGTTGCGTAGTGTGGTGGAGAGGGAGGTCAAGCCGGCCAAGCTTGAGGTGCCAACGAACATCTCGATGATTAGGAACACGCAAGTCGAGACGGCCGTCTCGGTGATGAGAAGCCAACCGCAACAGAGAAATGTCTTAGACGCGTCGATCGGTTTGCGAACACAGCCGCCGCGGGTCGCCGTCCCGCCCGCCGCAACTAGCCCGGAGGCCGTACCTGCGTCTGTAGCAACGCCAGCGCCGTTTAGCACAGCTGTGCAACAGAGGCCGACGCTCGAGGTGCCGGCGTTGCGCCCATGGGCGTTTGAGGCCACCACACCGCGCCTCAGCTTGCTCCCGATGCCTTCGGAGTTGGGGCGCGTAACCGTTCCAATCGTTCCAAGGACGTACAGCGTGCCTGTGTCGTCTAACCTGGAGGCGCCGTCGCTGTCGCTTCCGCTGTTTGCGTCCGGCGGCGGGGGAGGAGGCGGGTGGGGCGGCTGGCCGAGGCCTCCGGCGTCTGGCGGCTGGAGGAGTCCGCCTCCTGGCGACTCCGTATACGGCAGGCGCGGCGGGAGAAGGAGGAGGGGGTGGAGGCTGTACGAACTGCTGCGGATATGACCCGCTCGCCGATGTTCTTCCTGCTCCTGCTGATCGCTACGGCGTTGTTCTCCGCGTTTATAGTCGACGCGGGTATCCACCTGTGGAACGTGTTCAACAACGCGCTGACAGGCGCCGTGAACAGCATCAACACGGGCGGCGTCACGGCGACGTACACGGAGCCCTCTATCAACCCGCGCTGGGCGGCCGACCAGATCGCGGGGCCGCTCACCGCCGTGTTGTGGATTTTGGTCGCTGCATTAATCATATTAATCATCTACGCATACAGGGAACATGACGAGGACTAACGCGCTCCTCCTGGCCCTGCTCCTAGCGGCCGCCGCGTATGCGTACTACGCGGCGCACGGCACGGCCCCGGGCTACTACACGCCCGTGGCAGACGCCGCCGCCCCGCGCGCTACGTTCGGCGCCGAGCTCCAGCTGATGCCATCGCCGTTCTGGCACGAGTGGATACTGGGCAACTACACAACTGCGTTTCAGATACTGCGCGGATGCGCGCTGAGGGCGGGGGCGGCGAGGTTCGCCATACTGGCGGGGGAGCCGGGCATGTACATAGAGACGCCTCCCGTTCAGTTGGGGCAGGACTTCACGGTGGTAGTAGCCGCGAAGCCTGTGCACACAAGGAGCGAATACGGCTGGATATGGCTGTGGCGCAAGGAGGGGCCAGCCTGGTTCGGCGAGGCGTCAACGACGTTTGAGTTCTCCAGGGTTGCCCTCTTCAGGATATACGACGGAGACGGCGGGGTAAGGCTTATCGGCGTAGATACAACGGAGCTTTCGCGCTACTTCGTCCTCGCCTCGGTGGGCTACCTCAGGCCCGACGGCGTTCTACAGGATGGAG
>Ga0097684_1000009_pt1 | contig 41208 bp, 51 predicted proteins | sample GBSwatmcommunity_FD_72841 | JGI IMG/M metagenome (GOLD analysis project Ga0097684, IMG submission 72841) | Hot spring microbial communities from Great Boiling Spring, Nevada - sample 1 v2 (version 2) | ecosystem: Environmental > Aquatic > Thermal springs > Hot (42-90C) | place: Great Boiling... | reverse complement strand
AAGCAAGTTGGAAGCGTTGTCAAGCGAAAGTATAAAGCAGTGGGGACCCCGTAGGATGAAGAAATTCTGTAGGAATAACACATGTCCCCCGCTGACGGGCTGTGGCGATTTCAAGCCTTGCCCCAAGCCCCGCCTCAAGCCTTGCCCCAAGCCCCGCCTCAAGCCTTGCCCCAAGCCCCGCTCCACCGCACCGCTTTTGCAATTGAAACTCAATCTCAAGATTTGCTTCCAGCACTTACGCACTTGCAATTGAAACTCAATCTCAAGACTTGCTTCCAGCACTTACGCACTTGCAATTGAAACTCAATCTCAAGACTTGCTTCCAGCACTTACGCACTTAATACTGAAATTCAATCTCAAGACTTGCTTAAGCAAGGTTTGGCAAGTGAGTATTTACTTGCTTTGCAAGTGAGTATTTACTTGCAAGCGTTGAGAATAAAAAGGGCATAGCAAGGTTTTAAGCCTTGCTATGCCTTTAAGAATTAAATCCAGTCTTCTATATCGTAATCATGCCATTCATTCCATTCATCTTCCATCAGTTCTTTGATTACATCACTCCTCAATTTTTTGATAAGATAGTCATTATGCGCTAAGAACAATAAAACTGGATTTAGATTATACTTTTTTGCTATCTCTTCTATTTGTTCATAAGTTGCATTATCTGGTAGAGAATATATAATTTCATATATTTCTTTTCTCATACCACCACCTCCTCTTCTGATTGAATATCTTCTGTATGGGTATAAAGAAGATAACCTACTCCTACCTCTAAGATAAACGCACATTCTTGATTATATTTTTGCAGTATTTTTCTAATAGCCTCTTTCTTTTCTTTAAACTCCTCCTCTGATGTTATTAACATATAACTATACTCCACATTTCCCTTCCATACTCCTTGAGCGGGGATAATAGTCCCCACTCCAATTGTTGAGGCTATTTCTTTTACCATAGAATTAGCTATTTCTGGGTTGGGGTCCCCAATAAAAATGGCAAGTTCTTTCATGGCTCACACCTCCTTACTGGTTTTACAAGTTTGATTATAACCAAACTTGGTAATTTGTCAAGTGTTTTGCAAGCTTGATTTTCAAGCATTTCACAAATGCATGTCTCAAAGCCTTAATTTTCAAGCATTTCCAAACGCCATGCTCCAGAGAAAAGCATTTTTGACTTTCTCATCCGAAACTTTCTTGACTTGTTCATCAGAAATTCATAAAAGCAAGGTGAATTTTTGACCTTCTTATCCGAAACTTTTTTGACTTTTTTATCCGAAAATCTCTTAACATGCTCAAAGTAAGTGGTTGCTTACTTGCAAGGCAAAGTAAGTGGTTGCTTACTTGCAAGGCATAAACTGTGCTGTTGATAAGACTGTTGTCAAGTTTATTGATAAGACTATGCTCAAGTTTGAGTGGCTGTTCGTTTGTATTGTGTCAAGATGCAAAGTTGTAAAGTTGTAAAAAGTCAATTGCTTAAAACATGCTTAAACTATGCTTAAAACACTGCTTAAAACACTTCCAAGCTTTGAGAGATAAGGATTTGCTTTACTTTTTGGGGTTTTGTTTTAAGCATTTTAAGCATGTGCGGAAATTAATTTACGCATCTTAAACTTGTTAATTTCTTTATTTGCTTATTTGTTAATTTGTTTATTTGTTAATTTGTCAAGCGTTTAAGTTTGTTGTTTAAGCTTCACTTTTTTAAGCATGCTTAAATGCTTAAAACAGAGCTTAAAAAAGTGCGTCAAATCGTTGATACACAAGCGTTTGAGTTGTTTTAAGCAGTGTTTTAAGCATAGTTTAAGCATACCTGACATGCTTAAAGATTTTCTGACCTGAAACTCAAGTTTTAGCAAGGCATGATTTTAGCATAAGACATGCTTAAAGCAAGACTGAAATTGAAATTTAATCTCAAAATTGGATAGGATAAAAAGAAAAGCGGGGACTTACTATCCCCGCTTTACGCTTTATAACAGCTCTTCAATTTCTAAAACATCCTCTATTTTTGCTGGGACCTTGACAATTTCCTCTGCGTTTCTTATGATAAATGTTTGAGGGACTGGAATAGGATCGCATTCTTGATGCTGAATACTTAATTCAATACATACATAATTTTGATTATCATTATCTATCTCTAAAAACACTCCAGCGCTATACCAATACATATTATCATCCACAAACCCTTCGTATTTGTAAGCCTTATCATACTCAGTTGGATATATCCTAATCCGAACATTATACACGTCAAACCCTTCTGCCCATATTATTGTTGTTTTCTTTTTCTCATCTTGTGTTAAGATAAATAACCTGTCAGAAACCTTAGTTATTTTCGCTCCTTTTATAACCACTACGCCATCTATTGGTCTTGAGATAGAAAAACTTTTAGGCACTATTAGGTGTGCCTCTCTTGTTAGTGTTATTATCTGGCTTTCTTTAAGAAGCTTAACAGCTCTTTCCATGACTTGCACCTCCTTTTTGGTTTTACGATTTTGTATTATAAGCAAATTTTCTAATTTGTCAAGTTTTTCAGAAGCTTGATTTTCAAGCTTCTGACAAATGCGTATCTCAAAGCTTTGTCTCTCAAGCTTTTCAGATATGCACTTCTTGAGTTATTGATTTTCAAGCATTAAAACGACTTGACAAATTAAAATTTGCTTATAATACAAAATCGTAAAACCAAAAAGGAGGTGTAGCCATGTGTGAGTTTTACAAGGCATTAGTTTTACATCCAGCCGAACTTTCAGATTTGGCTTACATAATTTGGGAAGATGCCCAAGACACTTTAGACATTTCAGATATTTTAAACGAGGATAAAATTATTGACTATATCACAGGATACTTGGAAGAGCTTTTGAGTTTATGCGGATGCGAAGATTTTTTAATACTATGTGATAACGACAGGTGGGAACTTGTAAGCGAAAGCTATCTGGGACCTTATCTTTACGAGCATCATATTAAGTATTATATTGAGTATTTCAAAGAGAAGAACCAAGCCCAACAGAAATGAACGATACTTCTAAGCCATGCCCTACTCAAGGGTATGGCTTTTATTTTATCTTCTCAAATCTTGAAATCAAATCTCAATTTCAATATCATAACTGAAGCTTATAAACCAAATGCATTTAAAACGCTTGATAGACAACGCTTTAAAACAATGCTGTTTGCAATGCTTGATAGACAATGCTTTAAACCACTTGACAAGTTTTGCAAAAAGACTATAATAAAAACTGTAAAACCTTGAAAGGAGGTAGAGCCATGATTGGTGTGTATATCACTAAGTGGGGTTTTGAAGTTGAAACTTTCAAAAAAGCCTTGCCGAAGAATACAGAGGTAAAGACAATAGCTTTCACAGGAGACTGGATAGAAGCCGTAAGACAATTCTATAGCACTGTTAAAGAAATAGATGGGCATATCCACTTAGCTTTGAATGGCCCCTCTTCTTTAGCTTTTGGGTGTGGGGTAATTTTTGGAAGCTTGAAGACTTTTTCATTTTGGCACTATCAAAATGGAGCGTATCATACTATACCTATTACAAACGTGCGAGCTTTAAAACAGAGACTGAAGCAATACAACTACGTTGAGCCTTTTTATGAAGCGGGTGGTAAAGACTTGGTTGTTATGCTTAACTACTCACATCATGAAATAAAGACAGCGGTAAAAGAGTATGTGATGAATAAACTCAGACTTGAAAATCCGTCTTATTTAGAAATTAGCTTAAAGGGCATTACTGGCAACATACCTATAGAGCTTATGCCTACCGTAGCTAATGAAACTTCAAGCTTACTTCAAGATGTAAAGAAACATCAGAGCTTTGACAGATTTCATTTCTTCTTCTCTTGTCCCGTGCCTATAGCCTTTATGGTCGGCGTAGCGTTTGGCCTATATGATGAACTGGTCGTTTATAATTTCAGTGGAACTTATGAGCCTGTTTTATCTTTTAAAGATTTGAAAGAGGTAAAGCTATGATAAGAAAGGCAAAACTTGAAGATTTAGAAGAAATAAAAGCTATAGCGGACAAGAATAGAAATGAGCTTGGATTTTCACCACGTGGAATGTTTGTTGAGCATATAAAGCGTAATGAAGTGTATGTTGCAGAATATAGCGGGAAAGTGGTTGGTTTTGTTTGTTTCCATCATTGCAGGGATGGTTGGACTACGATATACAAAATTTGCGTAGATAAAGAGTATCGCCGTAAAGGATTTGGTAAAGCTTTACTTAAAGCTGTAGAAAACGAAGCGCAAAAGATACGCCTTAAATGTCCTGCGGAAATAGAAGCTAACAACTTCTATGCTACGCAAGGTTATATTTGCACTGGTGTAGAGAAGGGAAAGAAACGCCATATAGCGATTTGGAAGAAAGTAATTAAATGAATTTTTACCTACCGCTTACAATCTCTTTTAAAGAGCTTAGGAGAATTTATAAACTTTGGAAAAAGAGTAAAGACCCACGCAACGCATTTGCCAATGTAATTGTTTCTCCTCTTTCTGCTCCACGAGCTACATTAGAATACATAAGACAGCTTAGAGATGCAGGAGAGATAAAGAACTTAATGTTTGACAGTGGTGGATACCAAGTGCAAACAGGTAAAATGCGATTTGAAGACTTACTTCGGAATTTACATGATTTTTATCGTAAGCATAAGTGGGCTGATTGGTATGTTTTGCCTGATTATCCACCAAGTTTAGGAGACAGTGATGTAGAGTTTAAGGTGCAAAAGACAATAGAAGCGGTTAAAGGTTTTATGTATGTTGTGCCTGTGGAAAAAGCGATAGCGGTTATACATGGACGAACAGAAGAACAAATAGCTCGTTGCGTAAAAACTTATGTGGAGCTTGGGATACAGTATGTCGGTTTTGGAAGCTTCAGCACTTCAGGAAGAAAAGGGGAAGTAAATTTTATATCTCAACAAAGCTTGGAGTTGTTAAAGTATGCTTATTCGTTAGCAAAAGAGCATAATTTGAAGTTTCATATATTTGGTATAGGTGCTCCAAGCTATTTGAAAGTTTTGGTGGAGGAAGGCATTATTCCAACAAGTTTTGATAGCACGGGCTGGATGAAAGCTGGAGCCTTTCAACAGATATATTTATCATTCAGCATAATACGATTTTCAGATTTAAAAAAGAAACTCTTTCAAAAATAGAAGAACAACGCAACGGACACGTGTGTCTTTTTTGTCAGGATTTAAGAGAATTATATTGGTCTCGGATAGTAAGAATTATGCATAATTTGGCTTATATGCTTGATTGCGTAGAAAGTATAAAGGACTTGACAAAAATCAAAAATGGATTATATTAATATATAAACCATGAAAGGAGGTGTGAGCCATGCATGTAAAAGCTTATGTTTCAGAAAACATTGTTAAAGCCGTTGCTCTTTGTAATGCCTCTCAAGTATGCATTGAAGCAAAGGACAATATTACGCTTACAGTTCCGATTTTAGAGATGGGGCTTAGGGTCTATCTTGATGGAGAGATATATTCCAAAGGTCATGCTGTGTGTTCTATAACAGATTTTAGAAAGATAGAAAACAGCTTGGGGCAAGTGGAAATTGTTTTTGATGAGACAAACTCCCAATTAATATTCCAGAATAAAGAAGCAACCATAAAGGTTTATGGCAACAATGATAGTCTTTATTGGAAAGAGGTTAAAACAGCAGAAACAACAAAAATATCTGCTGACACTTTTTCCAAAATACTTAAAAAGCTGGAAGATTTTGTTTCAAAAGATGCTTACTCTTTTCTACAATGCGTTTATTTTTCTTCTGAGAATAGAGAGATAGTCTCATCAGATGGATATAGACTTGGTGTTTATAAGCCAGACTTTGAAATAAAGTCTGATGCGTATGTTATGAGATATGTATTTAAAATACTAAAACACTTACTACCAATGGTGGATGAGGTAGAGCTTGGCTCAGATGAAGAATATTCAAAGATAGCTGGATATAAAAACGGCGTAATAAAATGGGAAGTATATAACTCTAATCCAAGCTCGTATCCAAACTACAGAGTCGTTATAGAAGGACTTGAATTTAAACATGTGTTCAGCTTTAACAAAAAGGAATTGGTGGATGCTCTTAAAAAGGTCAAAAACATAGACATAGTAGTTTTAGAAGTATCTGGAAATGAAGCAAAGCTTACTTTTATAGACCGAGAAGGTGTAGAGGTTAGAAAGCAAGTAGAGGTAGTTAATATGACATTATCAGAGAAGATAGTAATAGGTTTTAATCCCAAGTTCTTACTTCAAGGCGTAGAAAAGTTTAATAGCAACATAATAATAATGGATATAATTGATGCAAATAGTATCGTTCAATTGAAAGGAGATATGGACTTCACTTATTATGTGATGCCGAGAAAAATCAATTAAGGAGGTGTAGCCATGGTCAAAGCTCTATTCGTTGATTATGATAATGATACTCTTTACATTGAAGTTGCAAATGTAGATAAAACAATTTTACTTCAGTTTGGTTTCCACGGCAACAGGCTCGTTGCCGTGGAGTATGTCTATTTGAGCAGGAGGAAGCTTTATTCAGATGAAGCGTTAAGCAAACGCACTATCACCAGAAACTTTGAAAAAGTAGAGATAGGTGTTGAAACGCACATAACTAAGCGTAGAGAGGAAACTTTTATATACTTGTATGGCTACGGTGTGATTGAACTGATATTAAAAGATGGTCGTATTTATCTGTTCTATTCAGATACAGCGGACAAGCAGGAAGCTAAAGAAGTATCAGCCGATAATCTGTTTGATGAGTTGATTAACGTGTTTAAAAATCTAAATCTTATAAAGGAGGTGTAAGCCATGAATAAGAAGAAGTTCTATGACTACATTCATGTGTCTTTACCGCAGGAACTCGCAGAATTGCACCGTAGGAAATACTACGGTGCAATGTCTGACCACATTGACTTTATCAGAGAAATACTTTATGAATTGAAGGAAAGTTGGAGCAAAGACAGTAAAGACAATAAAGCAAGCGGTTTGGTGTATAATCGTTGGAAATATTTCGTTAAAATGGGCGTGAATGAAGAGTTTTACAGATTTTACAGGAGCTTGACTTTGGCTGAGAGACTTGAGTTTAATAGACAATTTGTAGAGCTTCTGAAGAAGAAGCTCGCAGAGTTGGGGGTGCAAGTATGAAGAAGAAAATCTATCCAGTTCAATTTGGTGAGGTGTTTGTTATTCCAAGATTTTTCAACACGCTAAACATCTATATGAGCAAATTCACAGATGAGGAGTTTGAAAAAAGACTTAAGGAAGCTAAAACAGAGTGGCTTAAGTATGATATACATGAATGGTTTTTCACCTTGGAGCAAGCGTCTCGGGTGATTTTTAGACTTTACAAAAGCTTGTATGAAATGAACAAAGAAATACTTTACTACAAAGAGCTTATCAAAGAAATTCAAGCCGAACTTGAAAAATTAAAAGATTTGCATCCAGAATTGTTAAGTTTATATCAGTTCTTACTTGAGAATAAAAACTTTAAGGAGGTGTAAGCCATGGCAAAGAGAGAAGACCTACTTAACGAACTTTTACAACTCTTGGAAGAGCCTCAACAAGAACGTAGGAGAGTGAATTATCCAGCTCCGTTCCTAAGCATTGACCACAAGGAAAATACATGGACGCTTGTTGATAGAAACACAAAAGAAAAGTATCCTCTTGGCAAAGAAATTGAAATAGCAACAACACAAACGTTCATTCAAACGAAGGTTTTTACCTCAGCTGGAGTTTTGCGTGCAATGTCTCAAATCGTGCTTCCATCAGAAAAAAGGAATATGCTGAACGTAATAACTGGGGACCTGTGGCAGAATGTGGAAATCGGAGAAGACGATGTGGTTATTAACTCGTGGATAGTGCCAGTCGTTATAAAGACAGATGACTATATCAAAGCGATATGGGAAATTAAAAGAACAAGCTTAAAAGCAATAATAAACTTTTTGCAAGAGAACAACTTGCGGAACTTGAACGCTCTTCAAATGAAGATTTCTTTAGTGAGCAGAAGAGAAGGTAATGTAAAGAAATGGGCAGAGCCTAAGGTTTTACAGTTTAAGAGTTTGAAAGAATGTCAAGATGACAAACTCTTAGTTGTTGCGTTAGAGTTTATCAAAGCCTTTCATGAGTTTCGTAAAGAGTTCAATCTTCAAGCAATTCAGAGCAATGAAGACTTGTCAGAATACTGAAAGACACACCAGCCCAGCACGGGCTGGTGGTAAAACCATGAAGGAGGTGAGCCATGAGAGGGGATATTAAATTATATAATCACCAAGAGAGATTTGTCAAGACCTATCCAAACAAAACATACATGGCGTGGGAAGTAGGGACTGGGAAAACTATTGGGGCATTAGCTACGGCGGAGTATCATGGTTATGAAAAGATTTTGGTAGTAGCTCCCCGTTCGGCACATTTGAGTTGGTATAATGACAATAGGCATTTCGGATTAAAGCTTGATGTTATAACTTATGAGCACTTTAGAGACAAAATCAGCGATGTATCAAAATACGACTTGGTAATATTTGACGAAGCACATAGACTAAGCTACACAAAAACGCAATGGACTAAGAAGGCAATCAAGCTCAGACCTTACATGAAAAACATTCTTATGTTAAGCGGAACACCAGCCGACAAATACCACAAGCTATATGCTCAGTTGAGGATTTTAACCAACGGCGAAGATGAGTTCTTTAAAAAGTTCCCAAGTTATACAAAGTTCGTGAATTTCTTTTTTGAACTTGACGAATACTTAAAGCCAAAAAGACTTAAAGACGAACAATACGCCGTTATTCTTCAGGCGTGGTTCCACAAATACGCAGACGTAGTTAAAAGAAACGACGTGGTTGAATTGCCTGAGCTTAGCTTTTACGATATAAAGCTTCCACAAGCCAAACTTGAGTATGAGCTATCAAACTATGACTTAGCAAATTTCATCAAAGAATACAAAGCTTCAAGTTTAACTCCACAGAAGCTTGAATTTGTCTTAGATTTTATAGAAGAGGATAAAGCGACCGTGGTGTTTAGTTTATTCAGAGACTTTGTGAGAGAGGTTGAAAAGAAGCTCGGAAACAAGGTTTATGCCTTTACATCAGAAACTCCAAAGCATATGGTAGAGCGAGCTATACACCTACAAGACAAGCCTATCATAACTACTTATATTTTAAGCGAAGGAGCTAATCTCCAGAGAGCGTATAGAAATATCGTTTTTGCTTCAATGCCGTTAAAGTATATAGACTATGAACAAGCGATAGGTAGAATATATCGGGCGGGACAAGGGAATAAGGTGGCTGTTTATCGTCTTCTGCAAAATGAAATTGATTACATCGTTAAGAGTGTCATAGAGCAGAAAAAAGATGTAGCGGAGTATTTAAAGGAGCTTAGCCATGTGGAGCCTATCGGCAAGTAGCGTTTTAAATTACGCTAAATGCCCTTATTCTTTTTATCTCTACAAAACCTATGGCAAAGAAGAAAGACCGTTAAGCAAGGCAACAGCAACAGGCAAAGCTTTTCATAAAGTTGTAGAGTTAATCCTCAATGGAGCGAATTTCAAAGAGGCTCTTGGTGAGATAGTAGCGTCTGATGGAGTTTTAGTTGATTTCAATGAGTTGAAATTGTTTTATACCGCATACGAACGTGAAATAGAGAAGATAAAAAATGAAGGCGTTTTAGCTGTTGAAAAACCTTTTGAGCTTGAGATAGATGATGTTATAATAACTGGGTATATTGATATTATAACGAACGAAAGGAGAATGATTGAAATGAAGACTACAAGACAGCATGTTTTACATCCTAAACCATCTCATTTATTTCAGCTTTCTCTATACAGACTTACTGATGATGCGGATTATTACGAGCTACATTACATAATGCCGAACGATTTCGTAAAAATACCTGTAAAACCATATCCGACTGATTTTGTTTTGACCGTAATAAAGCAAGTTAAGAAACTCGTTAATACAGAAGAATATCCACCGCTTGGAATAATTAATGGTTATTGTCAGTTTTGTTTATTTAAAGACCTATGCGGTTTCTACAAGAGGTTAAATAAATCAGGAGGATAAGCCATGCAAAAAATAGACTTTTTCAATCTTTTGGAGCTTGCAGGTCTTATTAGCTTCACAGAAGAAGGCATAGAGTTTAGCGGCTTTGTTTATGTGATGATAGAAGACAAGATAAACAAAAGCCAAACCATAAAACCACTTCTGGAAGTATTTCCTGAACTTGTCGGAACCGATTTAAAATCAGCGTTAGAAGAGTTTAAGAATAAAGCAACATCCAGAAGGTCTGAAGTAAGGTTTAACTTAGCAAGCTTTAAAGAGCGTTATGGTAAAGATTATTTTGAATGGACTAAGTGTCCTATTCGTATTGACATAGAGAACAAAGATAAGACACCACTATCGCTTGAAAAAGTTCTTGAGTTTGCAAATGTATTACCTATAAAGCCGACTGTTATTTTAAGAACAGTGAAAGGCTGGCATCTTCTTTACTTTACAGTAGAGCGTATAAGCAAAGATGATGAAGAGTTTATATCAGCTTTGCGTGATTTTAAAAATGCACTTGAAAGCTTGAGAAGGACTTACCATTTTGTGGATAGAGTTGATATCTTGTGGAACGTTCATACACGGTATAGCGATGAGATATATCTTTATTCAGAACCTAACCAAAAAGATACGTTTATTCTTGACTTGCTGGAAGGTAGCCGAGTTTTAATAGACGGAGAGAAATTACCGATTATTCCAGCTTCTAAGCTAAGTTTGAACTATCTGAGAACTGTATATGAAGCGTGTCCTATCTTGCGGATATTGGAGCAAGAGTGGGAAAATCACAACTACGATGAATGGTTCCTAATGGCACATAAATATACGCTCTTTGCACATGTGTCTGGAGATAAAGAGACTTACAAAACCATGTGGATAAACAATAGCCTCAGATGGAAGAAAGGCACTCCTGAATTAAAGAGAATAATCTATCAGTTTGAAAAAGAGTATGAGAAAGTAAAGCGGGAAGATGGTTATGTAGTAATGGGATGTGAGAGTATAAGCTTGAGAGCTGTAAGATTTAAAGATTTTTGTTATCAATGTCCGCACGCAAGATGGAAAGATGGCAAGCTTACTTCCAATATTTTTAGAGACCTCATATACATAAACATTGCAGGTTTTGAGCTTGACGAAGAGAAAGGTTTTTGGTATTACATCGCAGAAGATGAGCGTAAGCCTGTTTGCGAGCTTTTTACAATTGAAGATTATCTTTACTTTCCAAAACCAGACAAAAAAGATGACTTTAATTTCTTAAAAGTCAATACGAAAGACGGGACTTTCTATATAAAAGTCGGTCTAACGTCTGGCGGTAATATTGACTATTCAAACTTTCACGCTATTACAATAGTTCCAACGCAAAAGAAAGAGTTCAAGCTTTTGGTAGAGCGTTATATACAAGATTTTGTTATGAAGCATGGCAGAAGAACCATAGCAAAAGTAGGATACTATTACGACAAAGAAAAAGGCAACTGGAAGATAGTTGTAGCAAACAAGAACAGATATCGTGTTGAAGATATCAACTTTTTCATGCACGGTTTTATGTCTCAAAGCGTTAAGCAGTTTATTCCGAGCGTAAAAGGCGATTTCAACACTTGGAAAAACTACTATAGAGAAATCGTAAAACTGAAAGACCCAGTGATGCTTATATTGTTAGGCTATTTCCTCACGCATATCATTTCTCCTTATATTGAAAATACAGCTCTTCGTGAAGAGCTTAACACTCTCGTGTTTTTGAGGGGTTCGTCAGGAACAGGTAAGACTACAAGACTAAAGGTAGCTTCGGCTTTGTATGGCTTACCGCTTACTATAGATATCTCGGAAACGTCGGTGGTAAGAATAGAACGTGAATACGGAAACTACAAAGTTCCACTTCCGCTTGATGAGGTAAGGGCAAACACAGAAGAGAAAAGAAAGCAAGTTGAAAATCTCATCTATCTGATAGCAAATCAAGGCGTAAAAGCTCATTCTTATGGTGTGTTTGAACCAATAGATGTGCCTGTCGTTATCGCTGGAGAGCCTCAGAACTTACCTGTTGAGGCAATGCTTCAGGAAAACGAAGGTCTCTTCAGAAGGTCTTTAGTTATATCTCTTGACGACAGGAACTTGAAAAAGTATGAAAAGCTAATGAGCTTTTACAACGAGCTGATAGAACAATTTTACAACCATCATGGTTTCGCTTATAAGATAATTGAAGACTTAGAAAGGATAGACAAACGCATTATTGAGGAGCAAGCACGTAAGTTCGCAAGTATTAAGTTGCTTCAAGACACACTGATAAGAGAAGGTTATAAAGACCAAAAGGTAAAGCTTCTTTCTGCTATTGACAACTTACTTTCAAGAATACTTTTCGCTCTTAGAATTTTCACTGATGTTCTTCAAATTCCGCAAGAAGAGTGGGAAGAGCTTTTGACACAAATAGCTTTATACGTGGATACAAGCTTATCAACATTCTATAAACTATTCCTGCCACGTGAGAAAAGGCTTGAAGAAGAGCTTGTAGATTTTCTGACACAATTGACTGATATTCTTTACAAGACTATCAACGATAGAAACAGACCAGACTTGCCTCGGACTTTGGGAGGAGCTTCTTTGGATAAGCTTATCAAAATAGCAAAGGTGCAAATACCAAGCTCGCAAGTCTTGAAGTATTCTAAAGATGTTCTTCTCAAGAAATACAAAACAACAAGAGCTTATTTATTCGCAAACTCTGTGCTTGTTAGCAGAATTGATGATGCAGAATTGATAAACAACGACGTGGAGAGATTGTTAGAAAATGTAAATAACATGCCTGACAAAGATAGAGACCTTTGTCTCTATGCTTATATCAATACCGCAAAACGTGTTTTGAGTGAGAAAGTGTTTAACTCTGTTTATACCGTATTAAAAGGCAAAGGTGTAGATGTAGAAAAGTATTTGAATATGAGCTTTGCAGATGATGACGATGACGCAGAACCGCCACCAATACCACCGAATAACAATGGTGGTGCTGATAACGAACCGCAAGAAGATAATCGTTTTGCTGAAATTAAAGAAGTCAAACAACTAACCGCACCTCTACCTGATGTAGAGCTTATAACAGACTTTAAGCAAATTAAAGACCACATACAATACGATGGAACTATATACATAGACGTAGAAGCAGATGTTGAAACGCAACAACCTATTTTGCTCGCTCTCTATCAAAAACACTGGAAAAAGGTTTATGCGGTAGATTTACGTAAAGTCAAGCTGGAGCAAGTCAAAGAATGGCTTCTCAGATTTAACGTAATAAGTGGCTGGGGGCTTAACTATGACCTTGTCAGGCTTGGTTTCTCTTATGAAGAGTTAAAAGACCATGTCGTGTTAGACTTGCTTTTACTTGCACGGGAAAAGCTTTACAAAAGAGACAGCTTTAAGTTAGATGATGTGTTAAAAGATGTGCTTGGAGTGGAGTATCCATTTGACAAAACGAAAATCAGAAAAACATTCAAAAACACACTTTACTTTACACAAGAACAGCTACAATATGTTGGTCTTGATGTTTATTATTTGCCTAAACTGTTTGATGCCATTTCTGATGACAGTTTAAGCATAGTTCAACAGTTAGACCAAGAAGCTTTAAAGGTTTGTGTGGATACAAGCCAAAGAGGAATGCCGTTCTTGGTTGAAGAAGCGAGAGCAAAGCTAATTGTTCTACGACAAGAACTTGATGTTATAACCAAAGAGCTTGGCTTTAATCCACGCTCCCCGCAACAAACTAAAAACGCTTTATCGGTTCAAGATACGAGGGAAGAGACGCTTCAAGACCTAATAATCAACAATGGAGTAAGAAAGGAAATAGCGGAGAAGGTTTTACTTGCAAGAAAGATAGCTAAAGAAATTTCTATGCTTGAGACGTATATACAGCACGGAGTTAGAGTGAAAGGCATCTTTTGGACAACACAGGCTCCAAGCGGACGTATGAGTTGCAATGATGAAAATCTTCAGCAGGTTCCAAGAAGTTTGAGAGACTTGTTTGGCTTTACTGAAGATAACGATAAAGTCCTTATAACAGCTGACTTTCCGCAGATAGAATTGAGACTGGGAGGTGCTTTATGGCGTGAGCCGAAATTTGTAGAAGCGTTTAGAAAAGGTGAAGACCTTCATAAAATAACGGCTTCAATTATCTATGGCGTGCCTGTAGATGAAGTATCTAAGGAGCAAAGGCAGGTGGCAAAGTCTGCCAATTTTGGACTAATTTACGGAGCTTCTCCACAAGGTTTCCAAAGATATTGCATAAGCAATGGAATTCCGATGGATTTAGAGACGGCACAACTAATTCACACGAAATTCTTTGAGACTTATACAAAGATAGCTAAAGAACACGAGCTTGTCAAAGATTACTTTAGATACAACACAGAAGCTGAAGGTGAAACTTGGCTTGGTAGAAAATACGTAGCTAAATCTCCACAGCAAATGCTTAACTATCAAATACAAGGTTCAGGTGCAGAGTTGTTTAAGAAGACGATAGTAGAGCTTAAGAAGAAGTATCCAAGCCTTGCTATTGTTAATTTGGTGCATGACGAGATAGTGATTGAAGCAGACAGACAAACAGCAGAGGATATAGCTTTAATTGTAAAAGCGGAGATGGAACAAGCTTGGGAGTGGTGTTTAGAAGAAGCTAAACAGCAAGGTAGGTTGATTGAAGAATTTAAACTTGAAGTTGAAATGCCTAACATTAGCAAAAAATGGGAAAAATCATAAAGGAGGTGGCACCATGATAAAAGTCTGGTTGGACCATTTTCTTTTGTATGTTGCTGACCCAGACAAACTTCCAGCCATTTTGGACGAAGCCGATTTCAGTAAAGCTTTAATACCACGAAAGATTTGGAAGACTGTTTATCCCATTATGCAGAAAAAGGGCTTTGCTATAGCAAGAGTAGTGTTAATAGAGGAGGAGCCTTACGATGAATGGACTTGTGAGATATGAACGTGTAAGATGTAATAAGCTTATCAGATGCAAATGGTTAGACGAGCAAAAAGAACTCATTATTACGCTTTACGAAATTGGCTTTACTATCAGAGAAATAGCAACATATTTCAAAGTTAGCGATACTCCAATCATTGATAGACTGCTGGAGTGGGGCGTCAAGCTCCGCTCTGGCAACAAACTAAAAGATATTCAAGTGGATGAGTATTACGGCGAATGCTTTGATAAAATACTAAGAAAGCTCATGGAAATAAGGAGGAAGCGACTTGCTAAAGCTCGTTCTAAAAGAAAAAGTCAAAGCAAAGGCGGTTAAAGAGAAAGACCTTTATCGCATACTTAAGCAGAGATACTTTGATAAAGCAATAAAAATCTACAGCACGGTGTATCGTGGCTTTCCTGATTTTATCGTTCTTCGCTTGAAGCCTCCGTATCAAGATTTGCTTTCTTACGGCTTCTACGAGGTGAAGTTTGTTCGGAGCTTGCCGAAGGACTTGATGAAGCTTCTTTCTCGGTATCAGATAAAAGCATTTCAGGATTTGTCTCTTGCTTTTCCGTGTTATCTTGTGGTAGGTTTAGCAGATGCGGATAATACCGTTTGGCTATATTTTCATCAATATACATATACACAGCACCGACTTTAATCTTTATCATCACCACCTCCTAAATGGTGTTTTAACTGTTCTATCTCTTTAAGCATAATGTTTATTATAGTCTCAAGTCTTTCAATTTTCAATCGCATGTCAAAAAGAAACTTCACCAATGGCACAAGCATAACACCAACTACCAAATTAATCAAACCGAGATGCTCTTTAATCAAGTCCATGTCTGCGTCTTACCTCCTCAGCCAACTTTAAAAAGTTAAGCCAGTTTTTTATGCTCTGCTCTACGAAAATCTTGCTTTCGTCTGTCAAGTAGTCTTTAGTCCGTTCATAAATCTTGATGTAGTTCTCAATAGCACGTTTGCGTTTTTCAAAGTCTTCACTAAGCACAAGATTTTCTAAAGACTTGCTCGGCGTTTTCGTTCTTCCGAAAACTGTAATTTCAGCTAATCTGTGAAGTCTTCTAAAAATAAGCTCTTTATGTTCAGGCTTTGCTTTCTTGATAATTGCGGTTATGTAATTGATGTTCTCATCGTTTCTTAGAATTGTGCTATCTCTTAGGTTTATCACTTTGTAGTAATCTGCTTCTGTTGGCATCTTAAAGCTTTGCGTTATTTCACCTTCTCCCGAGAACCACTCAGCTAAAGCTGTTCCTACGTATTTCGTAAAGACACCATCCCAATACTGAGCCATGAAGCCTACTAACCAGCTTGCACCGATTATTTTGTATAGCTCTTCAGTTGGTATTTCAGACAACTTTTCACCGATACCGTAGTAATCTCTAACTTCTGCTGGTAATCCTTTCGCAAGTGGGCGTCCTTCAACAGCAATGACTATGCTTCGTCCGAGCGGAACCAATTGAGTAAATAACGTAGAAATTAGGCTTGTCATAGCTTCTGCTGGCTCTTTCTTTTCGTAAGTAAAAAGCTCTCTGAAGATTGCTTTAGCAGTTTGAAGCACGGGAGATGGTAATTCTGATATTCCACCAAAGCCGAAGCTCATTGCTCCTGCACTGATTATTCCAGCTCTTGGTAAGTTAAATATCAAGTCAAACACTCTTAGTCCTGTTTCAAGAATATCTCCAAGCTTTGAATTTCCTCTTGCTTCTGCTCCAAGAATTGCGTTTGATACCATTCTTCCGATATTTTCAAAGATGTAATTCTTGTCCGCAGGATGTAGCTCTCTTATGCCTGTTATATCACCGATTATGCTTAAAATTGCGTTTTTTACATCTTTGTGTTGAAGCACGTCTGGAGTATCTATATCAAACAACAGCTGAAGCAAATTAGCCAAGTCTTTAGCAATACCAAGACCAATTTCAGCTGGAGCAAGATAAGGAACTGTCTCAGAAGTTATAGCAGTTGCAAGAAGTGTAGATATGCCGATACCTTTTGCTACAGCTTTCAAATCTTTTTCGGCAAGTCTTACAGGTAATTGTTTAAGAGCGTTTAAGCTAAAACTTACAGGAGTAAAGATAAAGCGATACCAAGGCAAGACAATTTCACCTATCTGAGCGTATTTGAGAAATCTCGTTCCCATAGCTCTTACATCTACGGACGAAATTATTCTTTCTAAGTCATCTACAAGCAGTTCTTTATTTGACTTGTAGAATTCAAACAGTTCTTTAGCAACATCATCAATTTCTTCGGGCTTAGCTATGAGCCTTGCGTAATCTCTTAGCACTCTCATCATATCATCTTCATCTTGGATGCTTGCTTTAATGCTTGCTCTTAGCGTTGCTTGGATAAGCGGGATAAACGGATTTAGTCTATGGAAGCTATAAACACCGTGTCTTGCTGTTGCGACTTCTCTAAATGCTTCAAGAATTTCATCAGAGTGTTTAACCAAATGAAGCGGGTTAGCAAATCTTAAGCTTGGGAATAAAACTGATGCGGTAGCGATGTATTGTCCTAAGTTTCCTAACGCAATAGGTAAAGAGTTCATAGTATAAACTGAACCAAGAAACTTGCTTATTGTGGTAAGCTTATCTGCGAACTCATCTCCTGTAGTTCCTTCAACCATTCTGATAAACTTCAGAAGCAATTCCTGACCTTCGTTTCTTTGCGGTAGCCGTTCTAAGAAATCTCTTACTTCGCTAAGCACTCTAACTGCTTCCATTCTACTGTGTAGTCTGCTCCAAACTCTTGGAGCCACGAACTTAATCATATCATCGTAAGAGTTAAAGACAGTTGCGAAACCTTGTTTAGTTCTTCTTAGCTCAAAATTAGGCGTTTCTATAAGCTGCGTTAATGTTGATGCGATGTTGTTAAGTTTTTCTTCAGCACTAAGAGACGCTTTGATTAAATCTTTGACCTTTGACAGCTCAAGCTTTATCTTTCTGCTTGGTAAAAGATTTATCGGAAGCCTTTTTAACAGCTCTGTATCATTTTGCAAGATTTTTAAAAACTCTTCATGTTCTTGTTTGGCTGTAGTCTTTATCCGCTCAGCTAAAGCCTTTCTTCCTTGTTTAAGTAGAGACAAAGCAGTTTGAATATCAAGCTCATCAGGAATTTCGGAAATTAAGCCTTGCTCTTTCATTTCGTCTAAGACTTTTCTTGCTGTAGTTAGGTCAATCTTTCTTCTAAGAAGTTTGTCAAGTTCTTGAAGCTCTTGTGGTTTAATTTTGCCAGTCTTTTCAGCGGAAACAATCAGCTCTTTCAAAATTCGCTTTGCCTCGCTTGGTTCTACTTCTTTGATTAGTCTTATCAAATCTTCTTCGTTTTGAATTACTCCCGCTTTACGCAAAGTTTGTGCGGTTTTGCTAAGAATTTCTGTCTCCAATTCAAGAGCTTCTTTGCTAAGCTTGTTTGCTATTTGTTTTGACTTTTTAGCCAATTCTCTTAGTTTGGATGGGAAAATTCTCGCTGGCGACAGATTTACGTTATATGCAGAATAAACTATCTCGGCAGTATCGTCAAGGTAAAGCTTTTTGACAGTCAAGTCTAAAGCAGATTTACCAAGCTCTGCCATTGAGTAAGGAATTATGATTGGCTCGTTGCGAAGGATAATACGCTCGTCAGGTGCTAAGCTGTCAAGAAATTGTTTTCTAAGATAGGCGATAGTGTCATCATCAAAGCCAATACCTTTTAGATATTCAATAAATTCGTCTTTTAGCATGCCACCTTCAAGTTTTTTGCCTTTAATAAAGAACACACCTATTAATGTGTAAAAGTCATCAACGCTTGGATGATAGACAGGCTTTATCACAACAGACCTTGGCGTGTCTAAGATAGGTCTTTTCCATTCAAGAACCACGTTAAAGTTTTGGTCCAAATACTTGTTAATCTCATCAAAAATTGCTTTAAAAGTATCTTCAGCTTTGTTGAGACTGAAAGTTTGACGAATAAAACCTGTATCTGTTTCTATACGCATATGGACAGTTGGCGTATTATCTTCATACGCTTTAGACAGAGCATAAAGTAGCGATGCCTTTCTTTGCGTTTCCACATATTTTCTTACAACGGGGTTAGTTTTACTAAGCATCCAAAGGATATGCTCTACTTGATTTGCATCTATTACTAACTTACCGTCAGGAGTAAAGAAAGGTTTGAAGGCGTTTTTTACCTCGTCAAGATTATAAACAGCTTCAGTAAAGATACGTAGCTCGTTGCTTAGCTGTGCTTCAAGACTTCTTAGCGATATAAGGTTATTCAAAGCCACAGCTTGATTAGTGTTTATCTGCTTGAGTAAATTGTCTGATAAGCTTGGATTTACTTTCTCAATAAGAGTTGCGAGCTGTTTGACTTCTTTTCTGTATCGTGCTAAGCGTTCTTTGTTTTCAAGAGTGTGATTAAAGAAAGTCATCAGCTTGGCTTCCACGTGTCCTGCTAAAGCATCTTCAATAACTGTGCTTTTGTGAATTGACTTTAAAGCTTTGCCTCCGTGATAAATCGTATCATAAGCCAAAGCTAAAGTGAAAGGGTCAAACAAAGCGGTAAGCGGGTTCCTACCTTCACCTTCAGCCTTCTTTAATTCACCTAAGACAGAGCCAGCTAAAGCAAGTCCTGTAAATGCGTGAGTTCCTGATGCAAGGAAAGTCTTAGCTATATAGCTCCTCAATCGTGGAATAAGCAAGGTTCTAACTCCGAAGCCTGCTATACCACCTGCAAGTGCGGTCAAGTTAAGCAAAGATACAGCATTATTTATGTGATTAACAAGCTTTCGTGCTTCTTGCAAAGCGGATGCGTGTTCTGGTTTAATGCTTTTTAAAACTTTTCTTCGTAAGTTGGGTCTATAGCTCTTACTATATCAAGTGTATGGGCAAGTTCTATGTAATCGCTTGGCTTAGTTTTGGCTCTTTTGTAAAGCTGGGCTACCTTGTATTGCAGTTCTTTAGCGATTTCTTGAAGTCCTTCGGTATCCTGTCTTTCCTTTAGCTCTTTGATGTAATCAAAAGCAAGCTCTTTAAATCCGCTTCTTATAACTTGCTTTGCTTGAGTTCTTAGTTCTTGCGTGCTATCGTAGTCAGACGGAGCATAAAGGAACAGCTTGAAACCTACTCTTTTTGTTAGATTGTTTATTTGCTTAGCGGATGGGAACCTCTTGCCTGTTAGTTCGTGTAGAGAGTTAAACAAAGTGATAGCTGAGTTCTCTATAGTTTTATAAACATCACCAAGAAAACTCATCTCTGCACCTCTATATCTGGTATAGTAGAAACTTGTCGGTTGAGTTTTTCTCTTTCAAGTGCAAGCTTGCTTGCTTTGTAAGAAGCATCAGTCATTGCTTTGAACTTTTGTATTTCAAGAGCTTTTTCTTTCAAAATCGCATCTACCATCTTTTTCATAAAATCTGCAGTTGCCTTGAGTGTGTCAAGCTTGAATTTGTATTCGTCTTTTAATTTGCCAAGAAGCTTAAGATTAGTCTCTATTTGAAGCTTTATATGTTCGGCTATCGTAGAAACTACTTGAATGAAATTCTCATTCACGTTTTGCACAAAAGCTGGATTGTCAGCTATAGTTATCAAATCCATTTCCGTTAGTCGTGTAGTGTCTATGCCGTTTGCTTTAGCTATGTAATAGCCTTGCAAAAGTTTTGGAAATTGTTCTAAAGCAGTGTCAAAGCGTGAATATTGAAACATCGTTCTAACTTTGTCAGGCAAGTCTTCACTTGTTAAAGCAGAAAGCGGAGTTTTCATAGCAAGAACAGTAATAGCTGGAAGAAGTTTATCAAGCTGTTCTTGGTATTGTGCTAAACTTTGTAAGTAGCTGTTTTTTACAGCTTCATACTCTTGTCCAAGCAAAACTGAATATTGAGCTAACTCAAGCAAAGCGTGTGTAGTTGGAATTTTGGTTTCAGTTTTTGTTTTAGGCGAAGCTAAACCTGAAGCTTTAGAAGAAACTTTTGAAGCTGGAGTTTGAGCTTCTTCTGGCGTAATGTCAATTTGCGGTTCTTCAGGCTCTTGGCTAAGCTTTCTAAGAGCATACAAGCCAGCACCACCTAAACCTAAACCACCAAGCACTTTAGCCCAGCGTGGGGCGTTTTTGATTGAAGTTATAATTCTGCCAAGCATAGGTATAAATATAAATCATTTGCCTTTCTTTTTCTTCGTCGGATTTATCACTTTTTCTGGTTTGTTAGCTCCTCCTTTCACTAAACTTGTTAGTTCTTCTTCTAACTGTTTTAGTTTTTGTATCTCTTGTTCCAATTGCTTAATTTCATTCACCATATTTTTTATGTCTTTAAGTTCCTCTGAGCTTGGTAGCCGTGCTTTAAGCTCTTTTATAACGTTTTCAAGTTCTTCTTTTCTCTTTAGTAATGCAGACTTTAATGGGTGAAAAGCGGGTAATCCTCTAAATACAGAACGTATCCATCTATTCATTTCTTCTGCTCTTTCTACTGCCTCTCTTTGTTGCTCTTGCACTCTTCTAACAACTTCTTCCCACTTCTTAGTCTTTTTTAATTCTTCTTCTAACTTTTTAAGTCCTTCTTGCACACGTTTAATATCTTCTGGAGTTGCTTTTTGCGGTGAAGGTAAAGCTTTAGTATCCGCTCCTTTTATCAGTTCTTGTCTAATCTTGTTTATTAACTCTGCTTCTCTTTCTTTTTCTTTATGCCCTCTTTTCATAATATCATACCACCTTCTAAACCGTTTGAATTGTTCTTCAAGCTCTTTTAACTCTTGTAGAATAGTAGATAAGCTCTTGGGTGGTAAGGCTTTAATTTCTTTGAAAGGTAAAGCTCTGCTAAACTGTTTGAATTCTTCTTCAAACTGTTTCGCTTGCTTTTTAAATTCTTCAATCTCTTTAGCTATTTTTTGTTTAAGCTCTTGACGTCTCTCTTCCCTAAGTAATGCTTTATTGCTTTGTTGCGTAGTAGAAGTTTTTACTGTATCAGCTGTTTGTGATGCTTTATTGCTTGGTTTTCGTAATAGTAAATCTTTAAGCAGCCTGATAACTTGCGACGGTGCTTCTTTAATCAGACTGAAAATTCTTGGACCATATTTAAAAGCACCATAACCTAAAGCCCCTATCCCTGCTAATGCCCCTCCTCCCAATAGAAGGTCAATTGGGTCTAAGAAACCTGCATCTTGAAGCCCTACCTCCTTAGGCGGGGGAAGAACAGGTTTTTGTTCTTTTGTATCAGTAGCGGTTTTCTGCGGTTTTTCTTTTTTGTTTGATTTCGGAGCGGAGTTTTTAGTTTTTGTAGTAGGTATTTTAGGCGGAGCTGGGAGATTAAGCGAAAGCTCTACATCAGGTAAAAACTTTCTTACTTGCTCTTCTAAAGTTTCAGGTCTATAAGACAAGCTCCATGATGTATCTGGTGCCTTAGCTTCTTCTTTAGTAGAAGCTTGCTCCTTTTTACTGAATATTTTCATCACTGCTTCTAAAAGCTCTGGCTTTTCGTAAAAGGCTTCGTGATTTAGCAAAAACCACAGCTTTAGTTCGTCTGGGGCATTGCTCTTTTCTATCACATCCAGCACCTTCTTTAAACCTTGCCCAACAACTGCGATTTTCCTTAGTTGGTCTGGTGAAGTTGCTTTACCTACAGCATCAAGCATTTGAAGTTTTTCATACAACGAAGCATTAGCAAAGTCTGTTCTAAGCTGTCTTGCTGATAGTAGATAAGAAGCTAATTTTTGCTTAGTTCTGTCGTCGCTTGATGCGTATTCTTCTACTTTAGACCAGTCTATTTTACCTTCAGGTGTTAGTAAATCGGGGGCATATTGTTTTAGTATATCTGTATGGTCGCTAAGCTCTGTGTCTGATAGTTTTTGTATTTGCTTTTTGTTTGTTTCAATAGCTATGACTAAAGGCAAAACGTTTTCAGAAATATAAGAAGCTATTGCTCCGAATGGATTTTCTACTTCAATAGCTGGTCTTACTATTATACTCATGCCTTACCTCCTAAGTAGAAAAGCCGTCAGTAAAGGTGTCGCTATGCTTGGTAAATAGTCAAATAAGCTTGGCTTAACTACTGGCTGAACTACAGACGGAACACCTAATAAAGCTTGAGCCAAGTTTCTCTTTAAGTCAAACTCAAGAAGTTCTTTATCAGTGCTTGTAATTAGTTCGGAAAGGTCAGCGTAAAGCTTTGGTTTAGATTGCAAGATTTGTGCTAAAATTCCAGTTTTTTCTTGCATAATAGGAAGTTTTGTTTTACGTAAAATATCTGCTTGAGTCCATTGCATAGCTTGAGTGTTAGCCAAGCCTAACGCTCCAAGTCGTGCCGATTGTTTTCTCGTTTCTGCATCTATCATATCTTCTGTTTGAGACAGCAATGTGTCATACAAATCTGCAACTCTGCTTTCTAACTCTTCAGCACTTCTTATAGCTTCTTCTATGTAAGGTCTTCTAAGTTCAGTTATTCTTTGTGAAAGGTCTGGAACTTTTGAAAGAAGCTCAGAAATAACATTAGCTCCTAACTGTGCGTAAGGTGGTGTATAAGAGGAATAAGACACAGAAGGTTTAGAGCCTTGGGACAATAAACCGCCAAGCAAAGCACCGCCAATAGCTCCTACAATAGCACCTAACATCGTTAATACCTCCTAAAATCAAATTTAACTTGCGTTTTTGTATAGCGTTGCATCAGTTGTGAGCTTCTTTCTAATGCTTCAGCAAATTCTTTTCTTTGAGCTTCAAAAGTTAAATCCGCAGTAAAGTATCGTTCAATCCAATAGCTAAGAGCATGTAGGAGCAAAGTCTTATTTTCATTAATAAGTGGGTGCGTTTGGTCTGGATTTACTAAGTTTGTGTTGTAAGTAAAAACGTAATAACTCAAAATGTAGTCTGTGTTTTCTGCAACTGCACAGTCAAAATAAAGCTTTTGGTCCGACGGTGAATAGTAGTATCTTGACGGCACTGCTCTTTTGTCTGGGTCATACATATACAAAGCTTTGGTATCTTCATCGCCGATAAGCTTAAAACCTCTCTGCTTGTCTATTACTTCTCTGAATTGTTTGATATGTTCGGTAAAAGGTATATAGTAGTTGCCTGCAAGAAGCGTAGCGAGAGCTTCTCGCCTCATGTAGTTAAAGTTGTTTTTCTTTTCTAAGTCTTCAATTACAAGCTTGAAGTAAGCATCAGCAAGCGTAAGAATTTGGTCATTGTAAGGAACTTTTCTGTCTTCTATAACGAACAAAATGAAATCTCTGTTTGTCATTCATTATGCACCTACCAACCATCCACCAACAGCCTGACCTTCTGAACTAAACCATGTTGGGCTTTCACCTCTGTAAGTAAAAACGCCTACAGACATAAATCTGTCAAAATCACCTTTCGCTGTCTTTATCTCTTCAGGTCTTATTATCGCCTCTCTTACTGCATCTTGAGACAAGAATATGCAAATAGCTTTACCTGTAAGCACGGCAGGTTGCATTGGCACTATAAACCTGTCTATCCACCTACCTTCATCCAAGACAAACTCAAAGCCGTAGTAATGCCCTATATAACCGCTTCTTATTGCTTCTCTGTCTTGAAGTCTTGTTATAGCTGTAAAGAATTCAGGGTCTGTGGATAGTCTTTGCAATGCTCTATGGTTCATTATTACGAGATACCTACCGTAGCCTTGCCCATCATAAGAGGGAGCGTTAAACTCAAGCAACGCTTGTCCGAATTCTCTGATAGCGTTCATATTCAGCTCGGCAAATGTTGTGGCTGTTGGAATAGTGTATTGTGTTATCGTTATTGGTGTGGTATCTGCTGAAAAAGTTTTAGTTGGAGCTATGCTTACTCCCGCATGCACTTCAAGTCCTGTCGCAGTCCAAAGTCCAAGCACATCTAAATAAGCGAAAGCATTTACAAGCAAGTCTCTTTCAATAGATGCTTTAATAACATCGCTAACGTGAGCTTTTACTTCCGCTTCAAGGTCAATGTTGCTGAATATCTTAGCTCTAAGAGTTATCGGGAATTGAACTCCACGCTCATTTACCGCCACGCTGAACTGTTTGAAGTTTGCACTGATAGATGGTAGCGGGTCAAATTCTCCTACTTCGTTCCAGCTTTGCGTTTCAGGTCTTGTGATTTTCTTGTACATCACATAGAAATGCGACGCCCCTTCTTTGAAGTTGGTCCATTTTGACACATACCGCCTATAGAATACTTCAGGCATTACATACTTCATTACGCTCCTGCTAAAATCAGGTCTTGATACAGGTTGGGCTTCAGTTGTGTAAGAAAAGAATTCAGCATCACTAAAAGCTGATGTTCCTAAAGCAGGGTTCCAAAATATCGCCATGTTTTACCTCCTCAGCTTTGTAAATATATACATACTTACTTCATATGTCAAGATTTGGTTTAGCCCCAAGCTCAAGCTGAGGCTGTCCCCAGTATCCGCTATGCTTAGAACCATCGTCAAATCTTATGTGAGCTATGTCTTTTACCGTTATTCGCTCAAGCATCTTTTTATAGTCTTCGTAATAATCTTCTTGCGTGTAAGGTTTTTGAACTTGCTTAACTTGTTGCGTGGAACTCATATACCTTGCTAAAGATGAGAAGTCTTGAGTTATGGATGCAAATTCTTTCAGCACATCTTTTAAAGCTTCTTCCAAATACGCATCGTAGGTGTCTTTGACCTTGTTAGTTTGCAAATCTTGTTGAAGCTTAAGCATCGCCCTTTGTTCTATGACTGGTAAATACTTAGCAAAGTTCGGCATAAATGCGTATTTGTTGATAAAGGTCTGTCTGCCTATGCTTAGCCAGTAATCCCATTCTTGGCTGTGGTCTGAGGCTTCATTATGAGTAGTGGAAACTTGTTGGCTTTGCTCTTCTTGTGTTTGTTGTGGTTGTTCTTCTTGCTGAGTTAAGCCTTGCTTTAACTGTTCTAACTCTTGTAAAATTTGGTTCCAATCAATTTGCTCCATAGTAAGTAATTATATACTAACAGCAATCTTTGTCAATAGCTTGGTGTTCTTACTCTGAAATTCTTTACTTTGTTCTGTTTATACCACGCAAAAAGCACATAGCGTAATGCGTCGTGAAGATGCTCGTAATATCCATCTTTAAGCAATTTACCATTATCGTCATACTTAAACTCGCTCATAAAACCTTGTAAAGTCAAATGGCAAGATTGATGAACTCTGAGAACAGGCACATCTTTTATCTTGGTCTCTAAAAGCTCTTTAATCGCTTCTACGCTGTGGAATTGCGGTGTTTTCTGCGTGTAAATTCTTATCTTGAAAGTGTCTTCAATCTTTCTGACGATGCTTTTGCCATCATATTGTTCTCTTTGAGTTCCAGCTATATCCCCCCAAAACTCTACATCTCTTGGTGTTAAGTTGAATTTAGTTTTCAAGCGTGTGATGACATTATCCATAAACACAATCATTGGTTCGTTTTCACCTATAAGCTCATCCACTACAATCAACCTGCCATACCTATCTTCAGCAATCAAGCAATAAGCAGGACGCCTCACGCCAAAGTCAAGACCTGCGTAAAAGTTGTAAAAGAAAATCAAATCTGGTATATCAAGATTTACATCTGTTGCTATGTGTTCGTCAGTAAAGTAGTGCGAATAGATACCATCACCTTCAAGATAAGCGTTCCCCCACTCTCCATCTACCATTACTCTACGATAAACCAGTGGCTTATGTTCCATTTGCACTATGTAGCTATGCGGAGTGTTAAAACGTTTAGTTATGTAAAAGTCGCCATTTTCACTTACAATTTCGTAGCGTGTGTTATTTATTACGTAATAACTCTTGCCTTCAAAAAGGTAATGCTCTGCATCTTTCAACACATCTTTCGGTAGCTTTACATAAATAAAGTTGTCGTAAAGACTTGACTTGATGATATACGTTAAGTCTTTCATTTCGCCTTGCACAAACATTTGATAAATCCAATGAGTTTCAGGAACAGGGTTGAGAGATACAATCCCACGCACAAGTTTATGTCTATACCTAAGCCTTTCCGAGGCTTCTACAAAAGCTTCTTTGCTTATCCTATCAAGCTCATCAATCATAACTACGTTGAACTCGTAAGACCTGACTGTTTTGTATTGCTCGTTTTTGTTAGACAAAGACAAGTAAAAGATTTCAGAACCATTCACATAAGAGTAAATTCTTTGGAGTTGTTTGTTTTCATCGTAAGCAAGTCCAAGCTTTAAACCAAGCTTATTGCTTACTCTGAAAAACTCTTCAATCAGAGTGTTTTTCAAATCTCTAAGACTTTCACGAGCCACAAGTATCTTGCTTTCTTTATATTTTTCGTCAGTCATCAAAATAATGAGAATATAAACAAGTGCAGTGGTTTTTGCCGAGCCTTTACCACCTACACATAATATCCAAGGCTTGTCGCCATTGAAAAATGCGTTTAAAGTCTCTTGCTGTTTTTCTGTTAGAACTGTATCAAATTGCATTATGGAACAAGTTTAGGCACTTTTATCTCAAAAGCTCCAGCAGGTATGATAAATCTGTCGCCAGTTAAATACACTCTTGGAGCATCAAGAATAATGGTTATCAGCTTATTTCCACCTGTAGAAGCATTAAAGAGCGTAATCTCTTTGATGCGATTGGTATAAGGTGCCACATCTGTAGTTGCTCTTTCAAATACAATATCCGAAGCATTACGAAAATACCAGAAATTCGCATCGGAAGTCTGATTTACTGTTCCAAAAGCCACTCTGCCTACTGGAGCTTCTGTATTGTCCTCTCTAATCAAAGCAACGTAAGAATTCTGAATATTATTTCTCAAAAGATTAACCAATCCTGCTTCCGTTCTTGTCGCCATTCTCTTCCTCCTCTGTTAATAATATAACGCAAACATAACTACTTGCATCTATAATCGTCGGGCTTAAAACCAATTCTGCTCGCACGGTTCCGTCAGTATTTACATAAAGCACCACGCCTTTATGCACTCTGACTTGTCTATCTTTTAAAATTCTCACCATACCTTTAACTCCGCAAGTCTCAAAGCTTGGTCAGATGTTATCTCAAGTAGAAACTCCTCGCCTTTCAATCCAAGTCTGTAAGTGTGCCTGTCTGGATACACAGTATAGGTAAAAAGCTTTTCTGCTTCATGGTATCTTGCTAACACGCTCATGATAACTTCTCTACCAGCCGACGTCTCAAGCATATTAACATAAACACCGTTAAGTCCATTTTGCTTGAACTTTGCTGAAAAATAGCGATTTATTGGCAAGTCTGTAAGAAGTGGGTCAAATACGTGGTTCATAGTATAAAGCTTTGAGTGGAGAAAAGCGTGCGTGTTAGTCAAGTAAATTGTATTTGTTGAGAAGAAAACTTTTTCATCGCCCTTGCTTATCCACATCATACTGTTGTTTATCGTGTTTCTAAATACATAAAAGTTCAGCGTTTCCGTGAAAAACTCAAAGCCGAGCTGTTCTACCTCTTCAAAAGGACTAACAGGGTGGTGATATGTTTGAATGGTTCTAAGATATACAAGGTCTCTTACATCAAGAGCTAATTCTACCGTTGCATCTTTACCAAAAAGGAACAGTCTATCATCCCACGAAACAAGTCTTACATTCTGCTTTGGATGAGAAAATACCGCATACGAATAACTTGGTAAATCTATGCTTCCGCCGTCAGTTGTGTTAGCTATATCTCCTGCGTCATTCAAAGAATAAATATAGACAGTTGTCGGTTGCGAAGTAATTAGAGCGAATAAGAAAGAGTTTATTTGATAAGCATAAACGATGTTTGTCGGAGCTGTAATTGTTATTGTTTTTGTTTCATCTGTTGCCGTGTTTATTACCAAGCACTTATCCCTGTAAAAACAGAAAACCACATCGCCAAAAACCATCAGACCTTTAGCTTCATAAAGTATGTATTCTGCGTTTTCGTAAAAAAGTTTGTAAAAAGGTGATGTTTCCACTAAAGCTATAAGTTTGTTGTTAATTACCGTGCCGTTTAAGAACTGGTTTGTGATGATGTTAATATCCATGCTACGTTCGTTTGTTATTTGCGGAAAGACTATCACATTGTTTGTCTTATACACAAAGTCGCCTTTCAAATAGACAGGATTTAAGCTCATTAAGTCCAAGTATCGCATGATTGCCATTTTCCATCTTCAAATCTTGTCCAAGAAGTTAAAGAGCAGTAGGTATTATAAATTTCATATGCATTAGCAGAAGCAACGACTTCCCTGTTTAAAACCAAGTAAAGCTGAAGCTCGTTTGTTTTAGCTGTAGCAAGTAAGTATCCATTTACATCATAAACCTCAAACCGAAACTCTGTAGGTCTTACCGTTATCGGTATTTCACCTAAAACACCGAACTGAAACTTCAATTCGGCTAAATCAGAAGCTATGACTATTTCGCTAAAAAGCCTAAGAAACTCATAAACCGCTCTTCTCAAAGCGTTAGCAGGTAGCTTAAAATTGTCCGCAAAGTAAAAAGTCGTAGCTCCCGCTGGTATTGTAAATTTTGTTCCATAATTAATCTTTTTGACAGGCAGTTTCAAATCAAATTTCCACACTTCTTTAACAGGTGCTTTAGTTTTAACTACAAAAGGAAACTCTACCGTAGTTTCATCAAAACCTTTAAACACATACTCGTAAGCAACATCTACAAAGCCATACCTAAGCCACTTATAGTAATCTTGCCAAACTTGATTTGGAAAGATATTCTTCCAGCTATTTTGCTCTACTTCATAGTTTAACAGACGAGTAGTCTTTACTTCACTCATCGTTGATTGCGTTATTTGGTGCTGTTGGGATGAAGTTTATTTGAATAGCTGTAAATGGTTGTTGTTCTTCTTCGCTTGTTCTAAAATCTTTCAACCTGTCGTAAATAGATTTCTTTAGCTCAAGCAGTCTGATAATCAGCTCTTTCACCTCGGCTTTTGTTCTAACTGGATTTTTGATGTCAAGAAAATCTACGTTCTTCTCAAGATTTTCAAGTTTCGTTATCTCATTGTCTATTTGGTTTAACAGCTCATAATAACCACGAAGCTGTTCTTCTATTGAGAAATTTCTCAAAGCTTGTTTGTTAAGCTTCTTCTCTTCATACTTTTTCAAAAGCTCTTCAATGTTTGTGAGTTTTACTATGTCCGCCATAGCTTTCTCACCTCTTCGTAAGCAGGTCTTAAGTCTTCTAATCTGTCAGTTCCGCCTTCCAGTTTAGAAAGTAAATCTTGCATTTTTGAGTAAATCTTGTCTATGTTAAGCTCGTCAAATACTTCACAAACGCAACCACTATAATCTTCACCTTTAGGCACGTAGTAATGCCTGCCAATCTTACCTAATGCATTGAAGTTATACCGCTTGTCGTTTTCAGGAAACTTTACATAAGTAAAGTAATCTTTGGCTTCAGGAAAATCTACAGGCACAGCTACATAATACTTGCCTCTGTATTGTGGTTTAGCGTCTTTTAATACAACATCAGCAAAGTTTTTAATTGCATATCTATAACCTAAACCAAGTGGGTAAGGTGGTCTGATACAAATATCTAAAAAGTAATGCTCTGATGTTCGTGGATTGACGAACTCTTCAGTGCTTATGAAACCTTTATAACCGAGCTTACGCAAAACAACATCAAGTTTGACAACTGTTTCTTGAATGCCTTTTGGTAATTCACTAAGACTTTCAACCACCTTACCAATATAAACACCTTTGCGATATTCTACACCGAGCAACATCGGAAACTGAAAGCCGTTGTTATAAACCGCATCTATACCAGCTTCCACGAGCTTATCATCATCTATCACCTCTTCCACAATAAACTCAAAATCATCAAGAAACTCACCAAATTCTTTTCTTAGCCTTATCTCAAGATTTCGCTTTTGAGCTTCATTCATAACTCTAAAGGTTTCAATTGAGCCACGAAAAATGCTGAGCTTTACAACTGCAGGTGGTTTTATGTCTTTAATACCTTTCACTATCTTATAATCAGGTGCAGGAATACCAACAGATTTCAGCACAGACTTAAGAAGTTTTCTATCAAGCTCAAGCTCTACCGCATTACCACCGCCAAAAGTTTTGTAGCCTTTCCTCTTTAAATACTCAAGCAAATCACCACCGTAGCAGTCAAAAGTAGCTATTACATCTACTTTATCAACGTAGTTAAAAAAGTCGTGAATTTTCTCAACATTTGCAAAGCCTAAACCGTTTGCGTAATCATCAAAGCTTGGATATGGAGACAAATAATCAGTGTAGTAATAGACTTGATTTCCCGCCTCCGCTAAAGCAAGAACAAAAGCATTTTCAATCCCCGTGCCAAAAACCAAAACCTTCATGACTTATAAATTTAAGCTCATTGCTTCTATATACTTCTTCTGAGCGGTTTCAACATCATAACGAGCAAGCAAACTTGCAGGTCGTAAGTCTAAAGCATCAGAAGTGTAAAGCTTGCTAAAGAAAACAGGTTTTATAATGCCTTCGTAGTAAATCATGTCGTAGTTAAAGCGTATCAGTTGTCCTGTCTTGGTTAAAAGCATCACACGGTTGGGCTTTAAATCATCTGGCAAAACGATTGGCTTGTAAGCTTTGATTACCTCTTTCAACTGTTTGGCAAGTTCTAAATCTATCTCAAACTCTAAGAAAAGCTCTCTGCCAAGCTTCCTGCCTATCACTTTACCTTCAAACACAACAAAAACAATCTGCTTAGGCTCCTGTAATAATGCTTGATCTAAAGTTAAATACATTGCTTGGCTTCCTCCTTTCTTCTATGTAAAGCTCTGCGAGAGTTTTAACTGCTTGTTCTGTTCCCGCAAGTCGGATGTTTAGCTTTTGAAGTTCTTGTTCCAACTCAAGCATTTTAGCTTCTATTCTGCTCAACTTCTTGTTGAGTTTGTAAATCATTACTAACAACACAAACAACAGCACAATAACCGCACTAAGCAGTGCTATTACTATCATTCTGAGCCTCCGCTATGATATTGAGATAAGATAGTAAGTCCTTACTTTTGGGAGCTACTTTTTGTAGAGTGTCTTCGTTTGACAGTATTTGCTTAAGAAACTCAGCAATTTCTTTGTTCTTCTTAGCTTGAGCCATAGCCATTGCCTGCATTTCTTCGGGCGTTGGTATTCTAATAAGCTCAGATGGAAGCTGAAGTATGTCTGCAATTCTTTTCACTATCAAAGGCACGTTTATAAAACTCAATGCTCCTAAGTCTCCGAAAAGCTCAAGAATTGATAACAAGCTTTCAAGCTCATCTTTTTGTCTTATCACACCGCTCAAACCTTCAACTCGTATGGTGATGCCTTTATAAATCTCTTTGACAATGTAAAAAGCAGGTGGCTTGTCTTCAAGCACAGCTTGGTTGATGTAAGAATTAAGCTCGGCTTGTTCCTCGGGGGTAAGAAGTCTTAGAACTTCATCCAAGTTTATCTGAAGATATACAGTCAAAAGCTTTCTAATTGCATTAGTTATGAACTCATCTTCAAGTCGGTTTATGAGAGTGTTTATGACTTGCTGGTTCATTTGTGTTTTCAAAAGCACTTCTCTTGCGGTTGGTCTTCCTTTGCTTGTTGGTAGTCCCATAAGAAACTCTGTCAAAGCGGTTATGTTCTGTGCTTCTTGGAGTATCAAATGTCTAAAAGGTAAAGCGTTTGGGTCTATTGACGCTAAAGAGAAAGTATTAACCGCTTGGTCTGAGCCTGTCTTTTCAATTACCATAAAAGGCTTGATAACAAGCTCACCATCTCGGTTTATAAGCTGTGATGTGTCTATCTCAAAAGCGGTTGCAGTTGAAAGTAAAACTCTGTCTATGAACGAACGTATAAGTCTCGTGTCTTCTTTGTAATAGTCCCAAATCAAATCAGCATAAGACGATTGCATGTCTTGAGTATAAAAAGCTGAATAAACGAAAGGCATTAGCCCATCTAAATGAGTAATAGGCTCCACATCTACAAGCTCTGTATCATTAAGCAAGGTGATTTTAAGCGGTTCGGATACTGTCGTGCTGTTAATGTATCTGCCATAGATGTATGTAATCTTAGCGTAAGCTCTGCGAGAAGAACTTCTTGTGTAGTATTCAACTTCTTCAGAGTAGTGAGAAGCGTTATAAGGCTTTATTTCTGACGGCTTTTCGCTCCAGAAATTAGCTAAGCGATAAGCTTTCTCTATAGGCAAAAACACATCATAAGCATAGAACATATCGTCATTGCTTCGGTAAAAAGCTAACGGATGTATGGCTTTAACCAAGACCTTCTTTTCAATATCACCAAAGTTATCAACTGTCAGCTCGCTATCTATAAGCAACACCAATTCACCTGACAAGATGCCATAAAAAACCGCTTTGCTTAATTCTTTAAAAAAGTCAGACCGATAAACCGCATAATCGTAAATCTTCTTAAGAATGCTTGGCATTTTGGAGTATGGATTGGCTGAGTAAAAAGCAAGTAGATTTCTGCTTGACTTGTCAATAAGGCTTCTCAAGTAAAGGTAGGCAAAGATTACTTTTTGAAAGAATAAGCTTGACCTAATGTTGCTTTGCCATTGCATTTCAGGTTCAGGAATTGCTGAATTGCCGTTTAGCTCTCTAAGATAATCTCTTGTTCTTGCTCTGCGAGTTTCGTTAAGAGACTTAAGCTCAGAGTAAATACCAAGTGCGTAAGATTGAAGCTCAGTTTTGTCTATGCCAAGAAGTTCTCCACGATAATCTTTGACGATAAACATTGTAAGTTATAATTTACCGAAAAAGTTTTGACTTGTCAATTCCGCAAAACTTACCAATACTCATACCTATCTTCTCCTTTCTTATATTTTACTCCGCTTTTGTAGATTTTCACCGAATAGCTATAGTTAATCTCGCAGGCACTTCTATACTGCTTGCATCCATCAATACTTCTCCACACGCAAACATTACCACGCTTGCATTGAGCTTTGCATTGCTCCCACGCATAGCTATTAGCTCTTTGGCATTCACGCAACACTAAATTACCACCGTTATACCGCTGATAGACAATCCAAAGTCTTTTGATTGGCGTAGTATCGTAAAGGCTTCTCAAATAGAAAGCAAAAGCGTAAAAGTGGTCTAAGTGTGGTTCTGTGTATTTAGGGAAGTAAGGACGTAAGAAGCGGTCTAAGAATTTCGGCGTAAGCTGAAAATAGCCTACGCTTCCGTGTCCATCAAGTGATTGTCTCCACCTGCACTTGGTTTCTACTTCTGCCAAAGCGATGTTATACCAATACGGAAAATTTTTGAAAAATTTGTCCGTCGCTTGTTTAATTTGTGGTTCAAGTCTTAGGCACTCAGGTAAAGCATTAGCCGAAGATGATAGCAAGAGCGACAATGATATGAATAACGATAGCATAAACATAACGATATTCTCCTTGCCAGCTAACATAACCGATAATCAGCCTGCGTATAATGTATGCAAGCAAGAGAGAATACAACGCAATGGTAGTTTTTCTTAGAAGCAATTCTTTTGCAAGCGTTGGGTCAAAAGAATTTAGATAGTAAAGCGGAGCCAAGACGGGCAACAAGAGTAAAGAAAACCAGTAATGTTTTATTAAGGCTTCAATCAGTCTCATCGTTCGGCATAGGCACAGCAAGTTCTAATTGAAAATATTCGCTTATTGGATGTAGGTAAGGCAAAAGCTGTATGGCTCTCATATAGTCTTTAGCGTTTTGAAGGCTTACGTTAAGTATAAGACGGTCTTCATTTGTATCTGCATATAAGAGGTAGTTCGCTTGCGGTATTTCTTGCATTAGCATTTCTACCGTGTAAGCTAAATCATCAATTACTTCAGGATGCTGAGCTATGAAATGCTTGATTTCATTTTCGTCATCTACATACAAACCAAGTTCATAAAGTCGCTCTAACAATCTCATCAGCAATAAGTTTAACCTCACTAAACACCTTGTCAAGCTCGTTTGAAGCGTTGATAATGTAAGCTTTGCCTTTAAGTAGTTGTAAGTAAGCGTTTCTTAACTTTTCAAGCGTTTTTAAATTAAGCTCAGGTTTGCGTTGATGTGCGATTTCAGGTGGTAAGTCAAGATAGAAAACGTAAAATTTGATGTCGTTCAGTATCTTTTTGTTTAGTTCAAGCGTTAGCGTTAAATCCACACCACCAAGCAAGCATTGATAAGCTAAAGTTGAGATAAAACTTCGGTCTAAGATAACTACTTTGCCTTGCTGTAAATCTGGTTTTATGTGATTTTCAAAAAGCCATGAGCGTGAAGCGGTAAAGAAAAGCATTTGAGTAAAAGGTGAAGAGTTTGGTGGTATATCGTGATGCGGTTCTTTGTAAAAAGTCGTGGGAATGCCTTGACTTAAAAGATACTCATAAAGCTTTTTAGCAATTGTGGTCTTTCCAGCTCCGTCAATACCTTCAAAAATCAGAAGCTTCATTTACACATCTCTATGGCGGTTCTTAGCAGTTCGTTTTCTCTCTCCAGCTCAAACAAGTAATCAAGCAAGGACTTAAGCTTTTCAGGATAAGACGCATCGGGATTAACTTTTGGCTTTTCAGTTTTTGGTATGTCAGGCACAGGACACTTGACAAAAACTTCTTTTTCTATGATTTGCGGAGCGGTCGCACAAGAAAACAAACTAATCGTTGCGATTGATAAGATTAATCGCTTCATCTATCATTGCTCCAAGCTTTTGACAGTCTTCTGATGCGATATAAACAGGTTTCTCAACGATGACAGGTATCTTTACCTCTTTTGGTTTTTGCTTGGCTTTGGCGATAAGTGTTTTATAGTGGTTTTCAATGCGTTGTTTGTCAATTTCGCATTTTGACCGTATTTCTTGAAGCTTGGCTAATTCGTGCTGAAGAGTTTGATTTTGCTTTTTGCAGTTTAGGTGAAGCTGTCTTTCATACCACCAAGCACCACCAAACAGTAAAGAGAAGAACCAACCTAAGCCAAGCAAACCGTAAATCATTTACGCTTTACCCACTTACCACCTTTAGCACGCTTCCAGCCTGTAGATGTAGAACAAATAGCATAAGCAGATTGCTTGTCGTAGCCTTTTCTCATAACTTTTCTGACGCATCTGTCAAGTTTCGCTGGCATGGTTTAACTCCTCCTGTGTTATTAAATTACGATAAACTTCATAACAACTATTACAAAGATAAACAACAGGTTCTTCTGTTTCAAATACAGCTATACCATAAAATGCTTGTTGAAGTTCATAAAAAGGAACTTCTGTTCTCGGCTCAGTATCTTCAAACTCTTTTTGACACAATTGGCAATTCCACATGTTAAACACCTCCTTTTACAAGTATAGCAAAACCTACGCCAAAGGCGTAGGTCAGAATATCTATTGCGGTATCTTTCGGTTTGAGATACCGCAATATTATTGTGGGATTTTCCCACAAGTTGCTCCACTTGTATCCATACTTAAAACTTCTATAACATGCTTGCATAAACTCTACTCCAATAACAAATCCCAACACAAATACCGCTCCATATAGACCAAATACGAATGTTATAAGAAAAGCAAAAATAGAATGTGCTAATGCTTCTTTAAATGATAAACCAATTTGAACCATCACTGACAATCCTAACAATTGCATATTGCGTATTTATGCTAATACTTGTTTGTCCATCAATTGTTTGTCCTGATTGTGGAGTTATAACCACAGAATTAGAAGAACTATCAATCTTCTTGATGATATATTGTCTGCCTGAACAAGTAGAAGCATCAGGCAGAGTTATTGTTTTGTTTCCACTACTTGCATCTACTAAAACAATGTGGTGGTCTATTCCAAGTGTAATGTTGGAATTAACTGTATGAACTCTTGTTGCGAAAGAGCCGTAGCAAAGAAATCTGCTGTGAATGTTATTAGGATTATTGTCTGCGGTATTAATTCCAAGCTTATTACTGACGTTTAATAAACCATCGTCTATTACGCCTTTGGATATAACAAACTTTTTCCCTGCGTTAGGACCTATTACATAATTACCTGTGCCTGTAGCAAACGAATTTCTTAAAATTCTTAATCCTGCTGTGGAGCCTATATCCACCAAAACTTTGCCATAAGCACTTGCAAAATATACAAGACCTGCAAGCAAATTAATTCCGTGTGCAGGATTATTAGCACCTTTATAAAACCTTGTGCCGTGGGCTATAGTCATCTTTGTCCATACGTTATTACAATGAATGCCTGGCACAGAGTTATTTAATACTATACAGCCGTTTAAGTTTAAAGCAAGTGGTAAGTTTAAATCACCACAATGTATAGCACTGCTCGTTGTATTGTTCGCATCAATGATTGAGCTGTTAATAGTTAAAGTAGTTTCGTATGAAAAAATTGTTGGGAAAGAGGCATTTGGATAGCCTTGTATAAAAACATTATCAACGGTAATAACAGTTGTTCTTCTTGGAACAAAAACGTAATTGTTTATATTACGTTGAATTTTAAGGTTTCTGATATTCAATAAAAGTTGGTTGTAGTCAGTTTGTATGTAATCTACTACAGTAGCCCAATCCAAAATTTCATAATTCCAAGTGTTATCAATTGCAACAGGCAAAGTCTGATTACAATAAATAGAGTTTTCGTCGTTATAACAAATTGTTCTAAAGTAAGAAGTTGAGCCTTTATAAATACGAATTAACTTATACTGAAACTGATTTGTAGTCCAACTTTTTGTTGTATCTGTAATTTTCGCAACTTGAACTAAGTTGCCATAAACAGGATCATCTACAGAATTACTGAAACTTGATACTGTTCCACTTTCCAATCGTGTAAATTCACCTTGAATTGTTAAATTCCCACCATCGCTAATAAAACCACGAACATAAATTGAACCATAACTAACAGGTGATGCTTTAAGAACTATAACTACGTTGTGAGTTAGTCTGATTGGCAAAGTTGATAATGCTTTACTTACAGTGGCAAAAGGATTTGCTGAAGAGCCATCTCCTGTTGTATCTGAACCATTTACGTTATCAACGTAGATAGTAAGAGCATTCTTTGTTGTAATCCAACCAATTGGCAAATAGCCTTTGCTGTTAGCCACAGGTATAAGAAATGCCCCACTGTCAAGACTTGCATCATAACCGTCAAGCTTGTCGGCATTCTTTACAACATAAGTCTCAGGATTATCTGAAACAAAAGCTTGAGCTAAAACATCAAAATTGTCGTTTGCTCTGTTTAATTCAGTTGCTACCTGACCTGCGTATCTTACCTCTGGATTAAAAGGTCTCCTCGTGTAAGGCATGAGTTATATTATAACTCCAAAACTATAGATTGCAACTCTTCAAGTGTAGTTGCGTTTTGTATTGCTTGTTTTAACTCTTCGTAGCGTTGTCTTAGTTGTTGTCTTTGTTGAAGTTGCGTTGCGTATCTGTCAAGCAATGGTTGAATGTTTTGGTTTAGAAGTTTGGCTTCTTCTATTTTGATAAATATGTAGTCTGTTTGTACTATTTTAGAAGCGAAAATTTGTTTAAGCTGTTGTAGTTTTTCTTGCTTACGTTCGTTTAGTTTTTCTTCAGGTGTTTTTAAGCGTATTTGTGTGCCATCGTAAATCACATCACTTACATCTTCAACTTCAAATTCAATAGCTTGAACACCTTGTGGAACTGCTTCAGGTAAAACGGCACAGCAAAGAATGTTAAGTTGTGGATGAAGATAGGCATAGACTTTCATTATCTTAACCTCCTGATAAGAATGTAGCCTGATGTAGATTGTGGAAAAGTTATAGTGCCGAGTGAAGTCCAAGGAGTTGTTGTATCACGCCAGTTGGTAGAAAATATTACAAGTAAAGGAAATCCATTGCTCTGCCCCCACAAATTATAACATCCGATAATAGATTTTATCTGTACGAAATTTTCAATTATAAAACGGCCGTGAGTAAAATTATATCCTATTCTAAATGCTGAGTATGACACATAACTTGAACCCGCTTCTGTAGAACTTCTCCAAAATTCAGCATATACAAAAGCACCACTATAAGTTGTATTGTTCGGATTTAAAAAAACNGGATAACCTGTTCCCCAACTTGTCCCACCAGTATTACTACACACCAAATCACACTCATATAAAGTCCCGCTACTTGTAGCAATTCTCAACGGCACAGTAGTAGCATTACTAAACTCAATATACGCTTCTTCTCCAATCTGCAATTCATAATCACTTGCCACTCCTGTTAAATCTACTCTTCTAAATGTATAAACATTTGACTTTACATAAGTTGCCGATAAGTCTAAAATACCCTCCGCATTGAGTGGAACTATAACATTCGGAGCAGGAGTTAAAGAAGCATCAAAACCATCAAGTTTATCAGAATTAGGTGCTATTGCTGAAGGATGGAATTTTTCAGTGGTTATACTACTATTAGCTATTTTTTCAGTAGTAATAGCATTATTTGCTATTTTATTTGTAGTTATAGCACCATCTCTTATTTTGGCAGTAGAAATAGCATTATCTTGTATTTTTGATTCAGTTATTGCGTTGTCAGCTATCTTATTCGTCGTTATAGCATTGTTAGCTAATTTTTCAGTAGTAATAGCATTATTCACAATTTTTTCTGTGGTAATAGCATTATTTGCTATTTTATTGGTTGTTATTGCAAAATCCTTGATTTTTTCTGTTGTGATTGCATCGTTTGCTATTTCATCAGTATGTATAAGTATCGATTGAAAGCCGTATAATGGCATTGAAATAAGTTTAGTTATTTACCTTTAAGTGCACCTATGTAGCTAGATAACAATTGTGTATATTTATCAACATAATTTTCCAAATAAAGTTTATAGGCTACTTTATAAGACAATTCATCGTAGATTATATTTTTCAGTTTCACCTGTAGCAGTTTATTGTAATAGCGATTAAACATATAATAACGAACATACAGAAATAAAAACACAATGCTATCTGTGTATACATTTGTTCGCAATAATGTTTTATAAGTTTTATGCATAATGTGATTTACCAAACTAAAATACAATAAAGTAGGTGTTAAAAATAACTGTTTTAATAACTCGTCATCTATTTTTTGCGTTTTTTTCCATATATCAGCAATTAAACCTGGAATATCGGCAGGTATAAATTCCAGTGGTAGCAAAACGGGATAAAAAATAGAATTATCAATATCAGCATATTGTTGCAGTATATTTGTACCTTTTTCAAAATATTCTTTACTGCCTTCAGCAATAATTTTTGGTTCTATATTGGTTAGTATTACATTGTGTAATCTTAAATAAACAGCTGTTATTAGGATTTTTAGGGACAAAACAGTATTCACAAAATCAGTATTATAGGAATAAGGATAGCCTGACCTTAGTAGAAAAGTTTTTATTGCCGTATGTAAATTAGTAAGCGTTTTTGTCTTTTCGATTGTAGTGTTTAATAGTATTTCACTGACAGCTTTATTTACAACTGCATCAACATGTTTTGGTTTGCCGAGCCAATTTACCAAAGAAATAGTATTTTGTCTACTTATTAGTGATAAGGAACCAGGTAGATTGCCAAATACGTTAATCATTGTTTTTGTTGTCTTTTTTCTTGAATTCTGAAAATAACTTTAGAACTTAATTAACTTAACATGTGGATAAATATAGTTCTGTTTGAGATACTTGTTGAGTCTTTGGCTACAGATTGTATTACATTCGATATCTTTATCAGTTACATAAACAGTATTCGGAATAACAAAATTTTCTGTGACTGATTCAACATAGGCTTCTTTATGCGAAGGTATGATTACGGCATCGTAGCAGATAATTTTGATATTTCCTTCTGGTTCAATATAGCCTTTTTCATTTCTGATCCATCTTTCCGCAAAAACACGAGCACTAAAACCAATTTTACCTTCTGTTGCTAACTCTACTAAATAGTGTTTGTATGGACCAACAGGAACAATTACTGCTTTTAGTAAATTACCGTCTAAATAGGCTTTTTAACAACGTGTGATACATATTGTGGATGTATTACAGAAAGTCTTTCAGGTGTGTGTTCTGTTGGATGACCGAATTCGCCAAATGCTTCACCTGATTCAACCATCTGTAAATATTCTTCTATTGCTTTTTTGACTTTTTTCAAAGGATAGATTCTACCATTTCTATTTAATACGTCAAATGATTGTAAAGTTGCTCTAATGATTTTTTTACCTTTATCGTATATAACATCAGAGGCTGTATATTCTAAAACAACGTGCATTCTGTTTATGCTGCAAAAACAATAGCAAATGTTACAATTCAGACCTTTTCAAATTCAGTTTGTTAAATACCTGCCGAATACAAGTGCCTATGTAACAGAAGACAGAAAATTGTTGTAACAGGTTGTTTTTACAGGTAGGCCATTTTCTATACAGTAAACTTAGATACTTTAAATAGTTCACAATTTTTCAGTGAGTTAATAACTGTT
>Ga0097684_1000007_pt1 | contig 54052 bp, 46 predicted proteins | sample GBSwatmcommunity_FD_72841 | JGI IMG/M metagenome (GOLD analysis project Ga0097684, IMG submission 72841) | Hot spring microbial communities from Great Boiling Spring, Nevada - sample 1 v2 (version 2) | ecosystem: Environmental > Aquatic > Thermal springs > Hot (42-90C) | place: Great Boiling... | reverse complement strand
AAAATAACTGATAAGGAAAAAGGTATATACGGGCATGTGGATTTTATAAATGCTGATGGTATAGGAGGATGGGTTATAGATGTTCAATCGGCAGAGCCAAGAGTAGTAGAAGTATACATAAATGATGAAAAAGTTGGCGAATATTTGGCTAACCTTCCAAGGCAAGATATAAGTCAGATACTCGGAAGAGATGCAAAGTGTGGATTTTACATTAGATGGGTAGATGTAAGCTTACCAAGTGGTTTAAGATGGGACAGTGGATTAGATATTGCGGTTGTGGATAAGCTAAGTGGAAGAGAAATAATAGGAAAACATGCTAAGGGAAGAAAGCCTAAAGTAGTAGTAAAAGATTTTGCTTTTCAAAATGAAAATTTGATAGGCCATGAAAGCCATTCATTAAATTTAACTAAAGGATGGATTGACTTTGTAAGTAGAGATGGAATAGGTGGGTGGTTAATTGATGTAGGTAGTAAGGAGCCTGCAGTTTTTTTAATTGCTATTAATGATACTATAATATATGAAGGTGTTACTAATATAGAAAGAACAGATATTAAAAAAGAGTATGGTGTTACTTACGAAGCTGGATTTAAAGTTAGTTGGCATGAAGTAAAACTTCCAATGGATATATTAAAACTCCCAGAGGGAACAGAGTTAGAAATTTCGGTGATTTCAAAGAAAACAGGATTTAAACTTACCAGAAAAGTATTAAAGAGAGAAATTATAGGTTTGGATAAGGAATTAGTTAAACAAATAATGGATAATAATTTATTTAATAAAGAATGGTATTTAGATAAATATCCCGAAGTTAAAGATACCGGTATCGATCCATTAATACATTACATTTATATTGGGTGGAGAGAGGGTAAAAATCCTTCTCCAAATTTTGATACTAAATTTTATTTATATTCTAACGAAGATGTTAGATTGGCTGGGGTAAATCCCTTAATACACTATGTACTTTATGGAAAATATGAGGGTAGAAGACCCAAGGCCAAGGAAGCTCCAGATGTGTTTTTTAGATTATCATATATGCAAAATTTAAATATGGCACAAAAGAAAACCTCATTAGAGTTTGTTCCGGAATCTGACATAGATCTTTCTGAATACATAGAATCTTTACCTTTTAAGTTGATAGCATTATATCTTCCTCAATTCCACCCTATACCTGAAAATGATGAATGGTGGGGTAAAGGTTTTACCGAGTGGACTAATGTAACTAAAGCGGTACCTAATTTTGTAGGGCATTATCAACCAAGACTACCAATTGATTTGGGGTTTTACGACTTGAGGGTTCCGGAAGTCATGAGGAGGCAAGTTCAGCTTGCAAAAAAGTATGGAATTTATGGATTTTGTTTCTTCGTTTACTGGTTTAATGGTAAAAGGCTGTTGGAAAAACCCTTAGATGCCTTTATTGAAGATAGAGATATTGATTTTAAATTCTGCATAAGTTGGGCTAATGAAAATTGGACTCGTAGATGGGATGGACTTGATAAGGAAATACTTATGCCCCAAGTTCATACTTATGAAAGTGATTGTAGATTTATACATGATATGGTTAAGTATTTATCTCATAGAAATTATCTCAGAATTAACGGAAGGCCTATAATTTTAGTATACAAAGCTCACGCCTTAGCTGATCCTAAGAGGACTGCAGAGTATTGGAAAAACTTTTGTGTTAAAGAAGGTTTAGGAGAACCTATATTAGTTGCAGAACGTACTTTTGGTTTTTATGATGACCCTGCTAAAATTGGATTTGACGTGGCTTTAGAGTATCCTCCACATTTGCCAAAGGAGCTACACAAATCATTAATCAGATTGGACGAGCATGCCATAATTCTTAATCCTGATATGCAAGGAGCAATTTATGATTATCGCCAGATCTGCGAATTATTATTATCAGTCAATGTAGATTATAAATTAATAAAAACAGTTATGCTTGGGTGGGATAATACTCCGAGAAGACAAAATTTTCCAACGATTTTTATATATTCAAGTCCTTACTATTATAAAAAGTGGTTGTCTGCTTTAATTAAAAGGGCTAAGGAAACTCCTTATCCGGAAGAAAAGCTTATTTTTATCAATGCTTGGAATGAATGGGCAGAAGGAACCTATCTTGAGCCTGATAGAAAATATGGTTACGCTTATTTACAGGCTACGGCAGAAGCAATACTTGAGCATTTACCTAAGGACAGTGTAAAGATTCCAAATATTATAATGTTTAAGAAAGATAAAAGGATTTTTTATGAGACTATTGATAAAAAAATAATAAATAAAACATCAGATATTGCTGTAATAATTCATCTTTATTACAAAGATTTATGGGATGAATTTAAATACTATTTAGATAATATACCTGTGGAATATGATTTGTTTATTTCAATACCTGTAGAGGTTTATTTTGATACAGATAAGATATTCNGTTTTAAAAAAATGCATATATCTACAGAAATATAAACAGAGGGCGAGATGTTTCTCATTTTCTTAAAATATTTCAATCAATTTATCCTTTAAAATACAAATACGGTCTAAAACTGCATTCAAAAAAATCTCCTCAACGCGCAGAAGGAGACGACTGGCGAATAACGGCGATACAATCATTGATTGGTAATGGTAATATTGTTAATAAGATCATAGATATGTTCGAAGCAAATGAAAAGATAGGATTAATTGTACCTGATGGGTATCTTGATTCTTTTAAACGAAATGAAGGCTATAATAGAGACAAAATAGAGTATTTATGTAAAAAATAGGAGTTAAATGGGAAGGTGAAGATTTTAAATTCCCCTTAGGTACTCTTTTTTGGTTCAGATTTGATGCTCTTAGTGATATTTTAAAACTTAATTTTTCTTTAGACGACTTTGAGCCTGAATTCTATCAGTTAGATGGTTGCTTACATCATGCTTTGGAAAGATTTTTGGGTTGATCGTTAAAAAAAGAGGATATCTTTACGGCGTGTCTGACGGAGAAAGGATTGAGATTATGGAGGGATAAACTATGGATATGGATGAGGAAGTAAAAGATGAGAAGAAAGATTTATAAATGGGAGAACGAATCAGATAGGGAGCAAGTTATTAATATAATAAGAAGTAGAAAAAAGAACTTTTATTTAATACTGAAGACAAAAGATGAAATTGAGCATCTGCCTTACTGGATTCAGCACCATTTAAAATACTTTGATCCTGAGCAGATATTAATCTTTGATAATATGTCTGAACTGGAGGAAACCTATAGAATCTACGATAACTTACCAGAGCAAATTTTGTTAATCCAATTTGAGGGATTTATGGATGAGATTCATAGCCCAAGAGGAAAATTCAATCTGCTTTATCAAACTCTAATAGAGAGTGCTAAGTTTTTCTGGTTTATAGATACAGATGAATTTATTATCACTAAACAAGAAAACTCAAATATTTTTAGAGATTTTGATAGCTATTTTAACAGGCTCATCAAAGAAGATCTAAAGAGACAACCGGACTTTTTAGCCATTCCCTACCTTTTTCACGTTTAGAAATATACACCTCAAAGACTTTGGAATCAGCTATTATGGGGGAAACCTATACTAATTTCTAATTCTAATTTGCTTAAAGGTCATTTTTTATACCATAACATTCAATGTAAAGCCAAAGGCCTAATTCCATTTACTTGTCATTATATTTTCCTTCTTACATTAAATTTTGATCTAAAACGTGATTTGAGAATTTATACTAACAAATTAATTAAACATTTAAGTGTAGTAAAGAGTGAATTTGACTTGGATTTAAGCTTTAGTAATCTTAAGAATCTGATCAAACAAGAAAAGTTGGATGAAGTGATGTTAGAATTGGCAGAAAAAGAGTTAATTGAAGTAGGTAATTATGTGAATCATATTAATCTTCCAAACTTTCTACATTTTGCAATCATTTAAAAACAGTACTAAATAGGTTAAAAAATAAAATGTGCAAACTATAGATTTAAATTATGCAATAGAGGAGGCAACATTGCAGATTGAGAAAGTAGGAAGCATTTATAAAAATCTAATAGATGTTCTTAACCTTGACTCTACTCCTTTGATGCCTTACTCAGAAACTTTTTATTTTCTCCCCAATATTTCCCACAAGAGAGCATACTTAGAATATGGCGTTGGAGGTTCAACTCTAACGGCTTGTTTATATGGCGTTGATTATATCTATTCGGTAGATACAGATGAAAGATGGATAGATCTTGTAAAAGCGAAAATCAAAAAGTTAGAGCAGTATAGAAGTATTGAAGGGATTTACATAGACCATATTAATGTTGGTCAAACGAAAGAGTGGGGTTATCCTCAAGATTTCACAAAATTTTTCAACTTTCCGCTGTATTGTATAACTCCTTGGCTCAGGGCTTATCAAACAGGAGTTTTACCAGATTTGGTTTTTATTGATGGAAGGTTTAGAGTTGCTTCTTTCTTGGTATCCGCTATGTTATGTAAACCTGGGACAAAAATTTTATTTGATGACTATTTTGATATACCTTGGTACCATATAGTAGAAAAATATGTTAAACCAAAAAGAAGAGTAGGTAGATTAGCAGAGTTTGAAATTGTTGAACCGCTTAAACTTTCTGCAGAGCTTTTGTATGATTTATTAAAATATTCCGTAGATCCGGATAATATACATAGTCAATCAAAATATGATATAAATACTAATCAAGTTTTAAGAACATCGTTAAGAATTACTAAAACACTAACCGCTTCAAAACAAAAATTCTTTTACTGCTTTTTTAATAACCTTGATAACATCAAAGAGATTAAACCCTTAACTACTAATGTGTCAATGTTTATTCAACAAAACGGAAAGGATTGGAATGTTTTGTGTATAGCTCCTAAGGAGCAAGACAAAATAGTTCTTGAGGTGTTTTATAATGATGGTAGAAGAGAAGAAGTTCATCTTACTGTTTAAGAGGATTGAGATTATGGAAGGATAAACTATGGATGAGTTTGTGATCAAAGGGGTTACTTTCTATGATGCGAGGAACATTGAAGTATTTCATCTACCATCTGGTGTTATTGTTCCAGGTAATTATAAAACCATCAGTAGGGGGTAAGTAAAGTATGAGCGTTAAAGAGTTAATCTTTCACATAGGTTTGCACAAAACTGGGACAACTTCAATTCAACATTTTTTATATAAAAATAGAAATTTACTGCTTCAAAATTTTGGTTTATATTATCCTGAAACTTATGGATATCCAGGACATTACTTATACGGTTTTGCAATGAATAACCACTATCACTGTTGGGTTCCAGAAAATCTAAGGATGAGTTTAGATGATATACTTGTCAAATTAAAGCAAGAGTTAGAGAAAGTAAAACCTGAAAAGGTATTGTTTTCAGCTGAAGACTTTATCTTTTTTGTAGATAAGTTAGGGCATATTGTCAATTTTATAAAACCAAAAAGAGTGAATTTGCTTCTCTACATAAGAAGACAAGATTCTATGCTCATCTCCATTTATAACGAGCATGTTAAATACGTTGAAAGTATAAATATTCCTAAGACTTTCTTTAATGTAAATTACACAAATCTAAACTATTATGAATTAGTCAAGAGGGTAGAAAATATTGTGAAACAATGGTCGCATAGTGATATTAGGATCTTACCTCGTGTCTATAAAAGGGACTTTAACAAAGAGTGGGACGCGGTAGAGGACTTTTGCGAAGCAATAGGGATCGGAAAGTCGGAACTTGTAGATCATAAGATAGAAACCAACATTTCTTTATCCCCAACCTCTGTAGAGGCTTTGAAAAGATTAAAAGAAAAGTATGTGGTTCCTTGGGAATTTTCTCAAAAAGTAGTTGGTTTTCTTTATAAATATGACAAGGAACATCCAAGCAAGATTAAAAGCCTTTTGTCACTGGAAGAAAGGAAGAAAATACTTGAATTTTATAAGGAATCAAACGAAAAGCTATTTAGGGAATACTTCAACAGCCATAATCTCTTTGAATTATCCGAAGAGGAAGAAAAGATGTGGGTAGAGCAAGAAAAAATTTCAAAGAAAGATATTGAATACGAAATAGAAACGAAATACAGGGAATTGTTAAACTTTATAAAAAGTAATATTCCTGGTCAATCTTTAACTATAAGGCATAAAATAACTGCTAACCAAGTGTTTGGTCATTCAGGGCTTACCAAAGAATTAATAAAAGGTAAATTACTTTCCCAATGGGTAGGTGGTCATATAGATAGATGCGATGAAGAAATGATTAGAGGATGGATACTTGATTTAGAAGATAGAAGTCCATACTTTTTAGTAAAGCTAAACGATAATGTAGTTTATATAGGACAGCCAAACCTTGAAAGAAAAGATATAAAGGACATCTACAAAGTGGATGTCAACGCTGGGTTTATGGTATTGTGGAAAGATATAAAACTGCCAGATAGTATTTTATCTTTACCGGATAATGCTGAGTTGGAAGTTGAAGTTATACATGAGAGAACCGGATATATAATTCCTGGAAATTACAAAAGATTATCTAAAAGAGCTTTGCTGGAGAAGATAAATCTACAAAAAGATGAATTAAAAATTACTAAAATACTAACCACTTTAAAACAAAAATTTTTTTACTGTTTTTTTAATAACCTCGATAAAGTCAAAGAGATTAAACCCTTAACTACTAATGTGTCAGTGTTTATTCAACAAAACGGTAAGGATTGGAATGTTTTGTGTATAGCTCCTAAGGAGCAAAACAAAATCGTTCTTGAGGTGTTTTATAATGATGGTAGAAAAGAAGAAGTTCATCTTACGGTTTAGGGGGTAGAGAATGGATGAGACAAAAGTTTTAGAAAAGGGAGTAGATGCATCAGAAGAGAAAAACACCGATAGTGTGGATATTAAAGCGCTTGCCCGCTTGCCCACTCTTTGGGAAATAGCTCAAGCTCACCATGGCAAGTTGAGTGATAAGTGGTCTGCGTATTATGATGTATACGATGCTATTTTTTCAGAGTATAGACATAAACCAGTGTCAATTTTAGAAATAGGAATCCAAAATGGAGGATTTTTAGAAATCTTGGCAAATTACTTTAAAATGGCTAAGGTTATTGTAGGGTGCGATGTAGATGAAAGATGTGGAAATATAAAATTTGATGATAAAAGGATCAAAATCGTAATAGGAGACATAAAGGACCACAAAACCATTACCAACATAATTAATCTTTCAAATAATTATGACATAATAATTGACGATGGTTCGCACACCCACGAGGATATAATTAAAGCTTTTCTCCTTCTTTTCCCTTATGTGAAAGACGGTGGGGTATACATAATAGAAGACCTGCACGCATCTTACTGGAAGTCCTATGACGGAGGAGTTTTTAAACCCATCACTGCTATGAACTTTTTCAAAAGACTTTTAGATGTTGTCAATTACGAAGCTTGGGGCGTGGGAATTCCAAGAAAAGAAGTTCTAAAGCCTTTTCTTCAGCACTTTAACATAGACATAGACGAGTTTGATTTAGCTCATATCAGGTCCATAGAGTTTTACAATTCACTATGCATAATTAGAAAAGACAATCCAGAAAAAGCCTACTTAGGAAAAAGGTTTATTGCTGGGAGCTACGAAACAGTAACTCAAGGCTTTCTTAAACTCAAGGGCTCTCAGCTAAGAGATCTCTCAAACCTTATGCAAGCAAACTTTGATAAAGAGAATGACCCTATTATTTTATTCAAGCTTATTGAAGAAAAAGATAAAGAACTACAGGACCTAATATCCCAGCTTGAGGAAAAGAACAAGCTTTATACAGAGGCATTGGGGCAGTTAGAGGCTGTTCGTAGTGAAAGAGACAATCTTCAGCAAAGCTTGGTTCAAAGGGAAAAAGAGGTTGAGTATTTAAACAATGTTGTGGTTGCAAAGGAGGAGGAAATCCAAGACTTATCTTCCCAGTTAGAAGCTGTTCGTAGTGAAAGAGACAGATTATCTGAAGCTCTTGCTCAGAAAGACAAAGAAGTAAGTGATTTAATAGCTCAACTTGAGGAAAAGAACAAGCTTTATGCAGAGGCATTAGGGCAGTTAGAGGCTGTTCGTAGTGAAAGAGACAATCTTCAGCAAAGCTTGGTTCAAAGGGAGGAGGAGCTACTTCAGAAGCAGAAGGAGATAGAGCGTTTAAATGGAGTAGTGGCTTCCGTAGCGGAAGAATTAAGGCATCTATCCGATCATTTAGAAGCTACCAAAGCAGAGAAAGAAAAGCTTGAAAAAGCTCTTGCTCAGAAAGACAAAGAAGTAAGTGAGCTAATAGCTCAACTTGAGGAAAAGAATCAGTTAATAGATAGACTTTCAAGAGAAAAAGGAGAGTTAGTAATAACTCTTATGGAACTTAAGAAAACGTGGTATTGGAGATTTTTAATAAAGCCTATAATTAAAATTCAGAAAATTTTTAGGAAATAGTTTGCTAACCAATGCAATCATTAAACAGAGAGAAACTTCTTAAGCTTCCTTTGTATTCTTTCAAGCTCTCACCTTGGAAGAGATACATCATAAAGAGGTTTCTGCCGAATCTTAGAAAAAATGTGAAGTCCTTAGAGGAGTTAGAAAAGCTAAAAGAGAAAGAAGAATTTACTTTGATAACTTGGGGGACTTCTGGAGAAGAAGAGGGGGTAGTGTATCCAAGGATTATAAGGGTAGAGGATGGGTTTATTAGGTCTGTAGGGCTTGGGTATAGGCTGAATCCTCCTATATCCCTCGTCTTTGACAGTGTTGGTATTTATTACGATGCAACAAGGACCTCAGAGCTTGAGATCATACTGCAAACCTGGGATTTTGATGAGGAGTTGATTGTTAGAGCTCAAAGGCTTGTGGAACTAATAAAGGAGAATCGTATAACTAAGTATAATCTCAAAGAGAAGGATTATAGGCCACCCAAAACAGACAAAGAGCTCGTTGTTGTTCCCGGACAGGTAGAAACAGACAGGTCTATAAAATACGGTTCTCCAGTGGTAAAAACTAACCTTCAACTTTTGGAGCTTGTCAGAAAAGCAAGACCCGATGCTTACATAATATACAAGCCACATCCGGACGTCTTAAAGGGATACAGAAAAGGTGGTTATCCCAAAAGCACACTTTTTGAGTTTTGCGACGAAGTATGCGAAAACGTCTCAAGCCTAAGACTGATAGAAGTAGCGGATGAGGTGCATACTATATCGTCCCTTTTTGGATTTGAAGCTTTGCTATACGGGAAAAGGGTTGTCTGCTACGGACAGCCTTTCTATTCTGGATACGGACTAACTCATGATGTTTATCCCAACCCAAGAAGAAACAGAAAGCTGAATATCTATCAGCTCGTAGCCGGGTCTGTTATAATATATCCAGTTTATGTAAGCATTATAAAGAATATGCCTATAACACCTGAGGAAGCGGTGAAGGAGTTGGCACTGCTTAAAAAGAAATTGCCTTTCAAGTGGAAGCTTTGGAAGGTTGCACAGTTCCTTTTGGAACCAGTTTTTAGATACAGGCGATGGTGATGCTATGCGAAAGCTTGAAGTATTTAAAGGTAAAAGGGTGCTAATGCTTGTTGGTCCTGTGGGGTGGTTTTTCTACAGGTTTGCGAAAGATCTCAGGAGCGTGGGGGCAGAGGTTTATAAGATAAACTTTTCGGGGGGAGAGCTGTTTTACTATCCCTTTGGTGCGGTAAACTATAGGGGAAAACCAGAGGACTTTCCTGCCTTTCTTGAAAACTTCGTAAAAGAAAAAAAATAGACACGGTTATTATGTTTAACGACTGTAAGGAGGTCCACCGCATTGCCAAAGAGGTTCTAAAGGATAGGGTAGAGTTTTGGGTGTTTGAGCGGGGATACATAAGGCCAAACTTTATTACCTTTGAAAAGGATGGTATAAATGGGTTTTCAAAAATACCAAAGAATGCAGAGTTTTACAGAAAACTGAATGTGGAACCCATAGAGTTCAAAGAGGTTGGGCATGAGTCTTTGTTTCACTACTTTCATTCCGTAGTTAATTTCTTAGCTTATGTCTTGCTTTGGCCCCTTTTTCCATCTTCCCGCTTTTTTTACAAAAACATACTACACGTAGTGCCCTATTACATAAAGATGGTATTCTTTCAGGTGTTTTATTGGTTAAAGGAGTCAAAAAAGGTAAAGGATTTTGTGAAGAAGTTTAGAGGGAAGTACTACTTTGTCCCTTTGCAGGTGCATAATGACTCTCAAATCAGATACCACTCAGACTATAAGGCTATAGAAGACTTTATAATGGATGTGTTGGTTTCCTTTTCTAAGTATGCGCCAAAGGATAAGTATTTGGTGTTTAAGCATCATCCTATGGACTTAGGGTTTAAGTGTTATAAAAGTTTTATAAACAATGCGGTAAGACAGCTTGGACTGGAAGGTAGGGTTTTTTATTTTAAGAACGGACATGTGGAGGAGTTTTTGAAAGGCTCTTTGGGTTGTATAACTGTAAACAGCACGGTAGGGCTTACCGCTCTGAGGATGTATAAGCCGGTAATAGTGCTCGGTAGGGCGGTTTACGACGTAAAGGGTATGGTCTTTGATGGCTCCTTAGACGAGTTTTGGGAGAAGGTCTTAGACCTTAAGGTGGACAAAGAGCTCGTGGATAAGTTTATAAATTTTCTAATAAGAGAAACGCAGATCAACGGAAGTTTATACAAAAGAGCACCTTGCAAAAATACTCACACAGGAGCATGCTATGGTTAAACTGCTAAAAAATAACCTCTCCTTTGTCTTAATGGTGATAGTTCCCACGCTTCTTTCTGTGTTTTACTACGCTTTTGTATCTACACCAGTGTACCTTTCTGAATCAAAGGTTATAGTAAAGACTATTGGTGGAGGGGAAACACTTTCTGGTCTTGGAACGCTTTTAAGAACGGTAGGAATACTGGACAACACCGTAGTTTTTGGAAATCTTTTAGTAAATCACATCCAATCCAGAGACGTAATGTTTGAGCTTGACCGACGGTTCAAAATCAAAGACTACTACTCCTCAAAGGAGTGGGATTTTCTCAAAAGGTTTAACCCCTTTGGTCTATTTCCGAGTTATGAGCACTTTTTGGAATACTACAGAGACTTTGTGGTTAGCGCATATATAGAACCTTCTAAGGATCTGGTGGTTATAAAAACAAGGGGTAAGGATCCTGAGTATCCTTACAAATTAAACAGGGAAATTTTGAGGATGGTGGAAGAGTTTGTTAATGAAATTAACAGGAAGGTGTACGGGAGTGCGGTGTCCCACTTTGAGGCTCGCTTGGAGGAAAACAGGAAAAAGATAATGGAGATGTCTAAGAAGATCGCAAACTTTCTTAACAAAACCGGCGTTGTTTCTCCAGAACAGCAGATAGCTGTGTTGCTACAAACTACCGCCAAGCTTCAGGAACAACTTATTCTGAAAGAATTAGAACTATCAAGACTGCAGTCATTGGCACCCCAGAACCCAAGAATAGAGGACTTAAAAAGAGAAATTGAAGAGATAAAAAGAGAAATAAAGAACAATATGACTAAGGTCGCTGGTAGTCCATCCTCCATAGGCCCCTTAGCCGTAGAACTTGAGCTTTTAAAAGCGGAGATGAACCTTTTGATGAAGGAACTGGAAGCTAATCTGTCTGCCTATTTGCAAGCCAAAAATCAGGCTACCATGCAGTTGGTTTTTGTGGAAACAGTGGAGGCACCAGTGATCCCAGATGCACCCATGGAACCAAGGATTTTTAAAAACATACTAACCATCCTTGGCATATCCTTTGTCATCTGGGTCCTTTATTGGTTTATAACTTCCGCAGCAAGGGAACATGCAGAGTAGCATAAAAGGATTCTTTATAATGGCACGAGTGGTTAAAGCTTTGATCCTTAGGGAGCTAATTACCCGCTATGGAAGGGACAACCTCGGTTTCCTTTGGACATTTTTTGAGCCTGCTTTTTTTGCCTTTTTGGTCACACTTGTCTGGACTTACTTTAGACTACACGAAAGGTCCGATTTCCCAATCACCGCCTTCATATTCATAGGCTACTCTCAGGGTCTTCTCTGGAGAAATACAATAGGTCAAGCTTTCCGGGCTGTGGGTGCAAACATGGGTTTGCTTTATCACTCTATGGTAAAACCCATAGACTTTGTGCTAAGTAGGTTTTTATTGGAGTTTTTATCCGTAACGGGAGGAGCCTTAATGCTTGGAGTGGTTTTTGTAGGCTTGGAGATGGTCCCTTTGCCCTACGACTGGTCTTACCTACTGATGGGGTGGTTTTTGATGGCTTGGTTTGGTCTTGCAATGGCTCTTGTGTTTGCCTCTCTGTCGGTTCTTGTGGAGGTTCTTGAGCACTTTATAAATGCTTTTCTGTATATCTTCTGGATCCTTTCTGGTGCTCTATACCCTGCAGCCATGCTTCCGCCCTCTGTAAGGGAGTATGCACTTTATCTTCCTACCCTTCACAATGCGGAAATCGTCAGGTATGGTTTCCTTGGTCCGGTAATTGAACACTACTATTCCATTTCCTATACTGTGCTTTTTAACCTTATTGCCACAAGCGTAGGCTTGTTTTTGCTAAGAATAGCAGAAAGGAAAATAGAGGTAGAGTGATGGAAAAATACCTCAGGTTGGAAAAGGTAAGTAAGGTGTTTCCTATAAGGGGTGGTTTAAAGTATGCTTTGAGGAATATAAATCTAAAAATAAACTACGGGGATAGGATAGGGATCTTAGGTAGAAACGGCTCAGGCAAAAGCACGCTTATAAGGATCATAGGGGGTGCCACAAAGCCCACTACTGGAAGGGTTGAGAGAAGGATGAGGGTCAGCTGGCCTATTGCCTTTCAAGGAGGATTTCAGGGAAGTTTGACAGGTCTTGACAATCTAAAGTTTATCTGCAGAATATACGGCGTAGATTGGAAGGAAAAGTTGGAAATGGTTAAGGATTTTGCAGAGCTTGGAAGGTACTTTTACGAACCGGTAAAAACCTACTCCTCTGGTATGAGAGCAAGACTTGCCTTTGCACTCTCCATAGCCATAGACTTTGACTGTTACTTGATAGACGAAGTTTTAGCTGTGGGAGATCAGAGGTTTCAAAACCGGTCTAAGGAAGAGCTTTTTGTAAAGAGGGGAGACAGAAGCTTTGTTTTGGTCTCTCATCAACCAAGGTACATAAAGGAGTTTTGTAACCGATTTTTTGTTTTAACCGATGGGATCCTCACAGAGTTTGAAAGCTTTCAATCCGCCTGGGAATATTACTCCAAACAGTAGGTTGGATACGGGTTAAGGCTAAAGTTTGTGTCATACAAAGTTAAGTTTGGGTTGTAGTATGGGTCCCTTTGAATATACTTTGCCCATTTCTTTCTAAGCCTTTCTATTTCTCTTTTTGTTTTTTCCTTATCCTTAGTCTTTGTTTTTGATTCAAAGTGTATCAACGCAGAGTAGGGTGTCCAAAGTATTCTGTAGCCCTTTTCTAAAACCCTTAGGCAAAAATCCACGTCGTTAAAATCTACCTCAAAGCTTTCATCAAATTCCTGAAAGATTGACTTTCTGAATGCCATACAGGCTGCAGTAACCGCAAGGTAGTTCTGCACAGTTGAAAGCCTGAACATGTATCCATCACCATCTCTGACTCCCTTAAAAGCGTGGTCTGTCCCGTTCCATATACCCATTATCACCCCTCCGTGCTGGATCGTTCCGTCCGGATACAAAAGCTTTGCACCCACCACTCCCACCTCTTCTCTCATGCAGTGCATGACCATTTCCTTTAGCCAATCTTTTTGGATCACCTTTGTGTCGTTGTTTAGAAGGCATACAACCTCGCCCTCCGCTTTGGAAACTCCAAAGTTTATTAGCTTGGAAAAGTTAAAAGGTATGTCTAAGGTAAGGACCTTTATTCTTTGGTCCTTCTTTAAGTCTTCGTAGAATCTTAAAACCTCCTCTTCCTTTGAGCCGTTGTCTACGATAAGCACCTCATAATCTGGATAATCCGTAAGCTGTAAAAGACTGGTAATACATCCCTTTATCAACTCCGCCTTGTCCTTGGTTGGGATCACGATTGAAACCTTAGGATATCTATCTATGGGATAGACCACTCGGAAGGTGTGAGGTTTTTTTGAAGGATACACAAGTCCCCTTCCGCCAAGGTATTCTTTTAGCTTTTCTAACTTCTGTTCGTATCTGTTTTCTTTCTCTTGTCTTCCAAGCATGGGAGATGGTATGTGGGAGATGGATAAGTCTTTTTTCTCCTTCAAAAGCTCCAAAAGGATCTCGTAGTTTGAAGCGAATTCTTTTATCCTTAGTAAATCCCTTCTGTAAAAAACCGGTGCCTTTACGTAGTCATACTCAAGAAAGTAATCTATGCTCCAATCTGGTTTAAGAAGGATCTCTTCCACATCTTCCCCACTTAAATGGTAGTGGTCTGCGTAAAATACGTCGTGCCTTCCCTTTCTGTTTACCCACTCTTTGAAAAGACACACCGCATACTTTTCAAGCACCTCTCCCTCTTCCAAAAAAAGCACGTAATCTTCCGAAGCCTTTTCAAGAAAGGAGCCTACAGAAGTTCTGGAACACACTAAGATCCTGTCGGGTATGCAAACACTTTGCCTTACAGAATTCATGGTTTTTTCAAGGCTTTTACCATCATCCTTTAAAACTATCAAAAGCAAAGAAGGGCTTTTTGGCTTTTGAATTTTTGACCAATATTTTTCTTCTACCTTTCTGTAGTTTTCCAACCATTCAGCCTTACTTTTAGACCCACAAATTCTCTTGTGTCTTGCATAGCTAACCTTGTAATAACTCTCCTCTGGTTTAAAAAGATTGAGCCTTAGCGTTTTTTTCATTCCTTGGGTTAAAGCATCCTTAGAAAAGATCACACCAAAGACCCTTCTGTAAAAGTGGTAAAGAGTTTCTATTAAGCTGAGCTTTTTTACAACTACATTCTGTTTTATCTCAGTATTTGGGGTTGTGGGTATGCTTACGATGAGTTTCTTTAATCCTTCCTTAACTTTTACAATGTGATTTATTTTTCCACTCCTTGGTATTGGCAAGGTGTAACTTTCTTGTTTATTGTTGTAAATAAGCATTAACTGTGCACTGCACAGCGCCCTTTCTGACTTTACAAGGCCCCTTATCAAATAATAGCCTTTGTCTAAGTTTTCGTATGTTAGCTCAAGCTTGTGTCCCTCCATATGCCTTTTAAGTATTCTACCAAAGCTTTTGCGTTTTCAAAGAGACTACGCCTGTAATCTTCGTTAAAGGTTAGCTCTTTGATGGCTTCAAGCCAAAGTTTTCTGTCCATAGGAAGCACCACGCCAGCTTTAAATTCCTTTATTAAAGAAGAGTAAGGAGCTAACTCTGAGTATATACCAACTGCGCCAGAGCGCGTTATGTCGTAGAACTTTATCCAAGACCTGCCCCTGTTAAATTCGTTGTCAAAAAGTGGAGCAAGACCTAAGGTTCTGTATTTTAGACTTGAGAATCTGTAAAAGCTTTCCCATTTCATAGGTCTTATTGGCACAAGGTTTTTTATGCCTTTGAAAGTCTTCCAAAGCTTATCATCAAGCACGATTTCTAAGATTATGCTTGGAACTTCCTTAGAAAGCTCTTGGAAAAGCTCTTTTAACCACAGGAACTCCCCTTTGTGGGAGGATGTGCCGTGGTAGAAAACTACCTTTTGAGTGCTTTCAGAGACCTTAGGATCCTCCAAACCTATTGGATAAGGATGTATTAGCTTTGGATTGTGTTTTGAGTATTTTTCCTGAAGGTATTTTGTGGATACCCAAACCTCCGCTTTAAGCTCTAATATGTCTTTTTTATACACGTAGGCCTTTCTAAAAAGCCTCCACGCATACAGAAGAGGGACAGAGCTTATAGCCTTTAAGTCCCAAAGTCCATCATCCATAAAATATACAAGCTTTGCTATATTATCTCTGTATGTCTTTATATGCTTTATAAGTCTGCGGTTTAGGTATCTTACCACAAACACCGAGCTATCCTTTTCAATGGGTGGATAGTCTGAATAGATACTTATCCTTCTTACGTCCAAGCCTTTTGCGTTGAGGAAAGGAAGTATGTAGTAGTCTGAGCTTGGATTTGGAGCTTCCTCAAAGACGTATGCTAAACTCAAATTAAAAAGCCCTGGCTTTCTAAATACTCCAAGATTATCTTGGCGCTTTCCTCCGGACTTAGCTTGTCGGTTCTTAGTTCTATCTCTGGCCTTTCCGGCGGTTCGTATGGATCGTCCACTCCGGTAAATCCTTTTATCAGTCCTTCTCTTGCCTTTTTGTAAAAGCCTTTTACGTCTCTGACTTCACACACCTCTATGGGCGCATTCACGTAAACCTCTATAAACTTACCTTCCTCCATCATACTCCTTACCTCTTCCCTTGCCATTCTGTAGGGGCTCACGAGGGCGCATATGACGACTCCATCGTGTTTTACGATTTCTGCTGCTACAAAGCCAACACGAAGTATGTTCTTTATTCTGTCCTCTTTGGAAAAGCCCAAACCTTCGGAAAGGTGCGTTCTGATAACATCGCCGTCAAGTAGGGTAACCTTCCTACCTCTTGCTTCCAGCATAACTTTTAGCACTTTGGCTATTGTGGATTTCCCAGAGCAAGGAAGACCAGTTAGCCACACACAGAAACCTTGCATGTGCTTTGGTTTGTAGGCACTTAGGAGAATTTGCGCTACCTCGGGGACAGTGAACCACTCGGGAAGTAATCTTTGCTTTTTTATGTACTCTTCCCTAACTTGCGTGCCGGATATTACAAAGTATTTGTATCCGTTCTTTTCCGCTTCCGTCTTTTCCACATACTGTCCTAACTCTGGCACATAAACCATTTCTTCAAAGGGTATCATAGTAACTCCTATCTCTTCTGAGTATTTTTCAAACATCTCTTGGGCTTGGTAAGGTCCATAAAAAGGTTTTCCGTTGGAATCTTTTCCGGGTCCCGCATGATCCCTACCTACTATAAAGTAATTTGCGCCGTAGTTTCTTCTTATTATTCCGTGCCAAAGGGCCTCCCGTGGTCCAGCCATACGCATGGCCAAGGGCAAAAACACCAAAAGAGTCCGGTCTTTCTCGTAATACTTTTCGTATAACACCTTGTATATTCTCATGCGCAGGCTCACATCCAGGTCGTCCTTTTTGGTTTCTCCTACTGCAGGAGTCAGCAAAAGAGCTCCGTTTATCTTTTCCCTTGCCCTCTTTGTAAGCTCCATGTGAACTCGGTGCATGGGATTTCTCGTCTGAAAAGCAACTACGTTTTTGTATCCAAGAGCAATCAATCTTTTTCTTGTCTCCTCCGGCGTTAGCCTGTACTCCGGATAGTCATAATACTTAGGGAGTTGGATAACCTTTAACTCACCGCTTATGCAATACTCACCACACAAGAAAAGATCTGGCACCAAAGGATGGACTGGGTCCAGGGTTCCCAAAACCTCCTTAGCCTCTTTTTCTGGATCTCTTTCAAAAACCTCTTCCACACGCATTATTGCTAAGGGAACGTTGTAAGGGTCTCTTAGGGTTATCCACTCCCCTTCCTTTATTTCCTTCACAAACTCCTTTTTTACCGGAAGTATAACCGGTATAGGAAAGAGAGTGCCATTTTTTAGCCTCATCTCTTCTACCACTCTTGTGTAGTCTTCCTTTCCCATGAACCTGTCAAGGGGAGAAAAGGCACCAACCGCCAGCATCTCAAGGTCGCACACAAATCTGTTTGGGATCTGAATACTTTTTAGGTATGCGGAATAGTCTTTGAGCTCTTCTCTTTCCTCCTCGGAAACTAAAAGGTTTATCAACCTGCCACCGTATGGACTGATCAAAAAGTCTTTTTCACTAACAAGGCGTTGCATTTATAATATTGTATCGTGAAAATAAAAGAGACTGATCTGCCGGGCATAGGGAAAAAGTATGGAGTTTTGCTAAAGAGCGGTAAGGAGCTTGTGATAATTATCCACAATACTGGAAGGAGGGAGATATACCTTATGGAAGATGAAGAACCAAGCTGTTTCATAGAGCTCACCGATGAAGAGGCAAGGGACCTTGGTTTTCTTCTGGCGGGTGCTACCTATCAACCTGTTTCTTCGGAGAAGATGGAGATGATCCTTCAGCAGGTGGTTATGGAATGGGTGAAGGTTGAGGAGGGGTCAAATTTTGCAGGAAAAACCATTGCCCAACTTGAAATCAGAAGAAAGACAGGTGTATCAATAATAGCCATAGAGAGGGGAGGGAAGGTCATACCAAGCCCGGACCCTTACACAGAAAAAATAGAAGTTGGAGATACTTTAATTTCGGTTGGCACAAGACAGCAAATAAAATCCTTTTTAGAACTCTGTGGAAGGTGTAGCACTTAAATGCATTCATACGAGATCTTAGTTTGGGTTGGCAGCCTACTCAGTTTGCTCTTTTTTTCTGCCTTTTTTCTTAGATTTTTGCGTATTCCATACATCATCTCCTTTATGTTGGCTGGTTTTTTAGGAAAAGCAATTTTTCCAGAAAAGGTCATTGAGTGGGTAGCCCTTTTGGAGCATTCTGCAGTTGTATTTTTGTTTTTCTTCATAGGGCTTGAATACTCCTTTGAACGTCTGTGGAATATGAAGAACATTGTAGGACCTGGTATGGTAGATTTTATTCTTAATTTTCTTCCTATTTTTGCGGTTTTGTATTTGATAACCAAAGACCTAATCTTTTCTTCTGTAATTGCGGCAGCTCTTTATCCTTCCAGTACGTCCATAGTAGCCAAGCTTTTGTCCGATTACAAGAGACTGGTATTTCCAGAAGCGGACCTACTCATAGGCATACTAATATTTGAAGACTTAGTATCGGTAGTCCTTCTGTCTTTGATGTCTGGCGGTATAAAGAATGGCGGTGAGGATCAAACCTTTCTAATGCTTAGAAGCGTTATCTTTCTTGTGTTTGTTTTCTTTGCCTTTTACTTGCTTAAAGATCTGGTGTATAAAGGGGTTAATCGTGCAGATAAGATTGCCACTGAACCAATCTTTCCCTTCATGGTGGTGGGCTTTTTATTGCTGCTGTGCGGTATGGGAGAGTGGTTAGGTGTATCCTCTGCCCTGATAGCCTTTTTGCTTGGAGTGATAGTCCCAGAACAAAGTCTTACTTACAAGGCTATAGAAGAAAAACTTTCGGACTTGAAAGAGCTTGCCTTAGGCGTATTCTTCTTCAGCTTTACCTATACTTCTGATATAGCCCTTGAGCAAGATCTACTGATTTTGTCCGCAGTTCTTATTCTATCCCTGATAACAAAGGCGATCTCTACGTATATAGGAGCAAAACTTTATGGACTTGGCAAAAAGGCATCTATTAGAGCAAGCTTTTCCTTTTTGCCAAGAGGAGAGTTCTCTCTTATATTTGCCAGCTTACTTCCTACAACTCAGCCCTTTGTTTTCCTTGTGGTGCTTTTAAGCTCAATCGTTGGAAGCATAAGCTTTGTATATGCTCCAAAGATAGCTTCTCTTTTTGGGAAGAAATCCTCTTAAAAACCTTCCTTACGCATATATTCCCTTATTAAAACACCCTCCTTAATACCCCAATCGCTCACCACTATTTCTCTTTTACCAAACAGCATCATAGCCCTGTAGAATATCATAAGCCCCGGAATGATCACTTTGGCACGCTTTGGTTCTATGTGAGGGAAGTGCCTTACTCTGTCCTCTGCCTTCATACCACTTAAGGTATCAAGCCAAAACATTATATCGTCTAAGCTAAGCTTAGTTCCATGCACCTTCTCTCCTTCGTATGGAAATACTCCATGCTTTATGGCACTTATGGTGGTTATTGTTCCACCCAAGCCAACCAAAGTATCGCAAGGTTTTACTACCTTACTTAGTGCCTCGTCCAAAAAGTTTTTTAAAGACTCAAGCTCATAGTTGGTAGGTGGATCGCTCTTTATAAACTCTTCGGTTAAATTAACTATTCCTATGGGCAAAGATTGTATATATTCAACCTCAAACCCTTTTCCACACACAAATTCCGTAGAACCGCCCCCTTGGTCTATGATGCAGAAATTACCCTCGGGTTTTAAAGAAAAGGCAACAGCCAAAAAAGCCAGGCTTCCCTCTTCCTCCGGTGTGATGACCTTTAAGTCATAACCAGTTTCTTCCTTTACCCTTCTTAAAAAATCGTCGGCGTTTTTTGCTCTTCTGAGAGCTTCGGTGCCCACCAAGATTATCCTGTTTGCTTTCAGCTCTTTTGCCTTTGCAATATATTCCTTTATTACCTTTAAAGTCTCATTTACTCTATCTTCCAAAAGGTAATTTCCATTCTTCAATCCAGTTGCCAAAGCTGTAACTTTGCCCTCTTCGTAAATTAGACTGAAGGAGTTGGAAAGATCCGCCACACTTAGTCTGCAAGAGTAGGAGCCTACGTCAATGGAAGCTACTCTCACTTTTTCTCTCCACTTGCTAAAATTATATACTAATGTTATTATAGTTGTATATTTGGAGACTGAAGGATGGAGTATTACAGCGAAGAAGTGCTTGAGGAATGGGTTGAGCTTTTGAGGGCTTTGGCCCATCCTGTGAGGTTGAGGATTTTATCAGCCTTGATAGAAGGTAGGCAATGCGTTAAAAATTTAAGTGAGCTGCTTAAGATCTCCCAACCAAATGTTTCTCAACACTTAGGAATATTGAGGAATAAAGGTATAGTTGGTTGTAAGAGGGAGGGTTCCTTAGTTTGCTATTACATCAAGGACGAAAGGGCGCTTAAAATTTATGAAATCTTGAGCAAGGAGGTAGTCAGATGGCAGGAAACGTAATAGTTTTGACCGAAAGCAATTGGCACGCAGAGGTCCTAAACTCGGACAGGCCAGTTTTGGTAGATTTTTGGGCACCGTGGTGCGGACCTTGCAGGATTATTGCACCCATAATAGAAGAACTCGCAATGGAGTTTGGAGATAGAGTAAAGTTTGGCAAGCTAAACACCGATGAAAACCCCAACATAGCCATGCAATATGGAATAAGGGCCATACCTACATTGATGCTTTTTAAAAACGGTGAAGTGGTAGATACGAGGATAGGAGTCCAACCAAAAGAAGCTCTCAGACAGATGATACTAAGCCATACATGATATCAGAAGACATCCTCTACGACTGCGTGATAGTTGGGGGAGGTCCTGCTGGTTTAACTGCGGGTTTATACTGCGCAAGGGCTAAACTTCGCACTATACTCTTAGAGAAAGGCACCCTTGGAGGACAAATAGCTATAACGGACCTTGTGGAAAACTATCCAGGGTTTCCAGAGGGAATTAGCGGTAAAGAACTTACTCAGAGGTTCAAACAGCAAGCGGAAAAGTTTGGTTTGGAAATTCACAGAAAAGAAGTGATAAAGATAGAAAAGGTGGGAAAGGAGATACTTATTCATCTAAGAACGGGGGAATTGTTGAGGTCTAAGACGGTTATACTGGCGGTGGGTGCCAACCCAAGAAGACTGGGTGTAAAGGGCGAGGAGGAATTTTTAAACAGAGGAGTTTCTTATTGTGCTACCTGCGATGGAGCACTCTTTGATGGTGTGCCCATAGCAGTGATAGGAGGTGGTGATTCGGCCTGTCAGGAGAGTTTATTCTTAACTCATTTTGGGAGCGTGGTTTATCTGATCCACAGGAGGGATCAGCTTAGAGCTCAAAAACATCTTCAGGAAAGGGTCTTATCCCATCCAAAGATAAAGTTTATACCCAACAAGGTGGTGGAAGAAATAAGGGGAAGGGAAGCGGTGGAGAGCCTTCTACTAAGAGATACACAAACGGGAGAACTTACTACCTTGGAGGTAGAAGGGGTTTTCATATTTATAGGTTTGGAGCCCTCTACTGGTTTCCTTAAAGGAACGGTAGAAATGGACGATAAAGGATATATAATCACCGACCATAGGATGAGAACTAGTTTGGAGGGTGTGTTTGCATGCGGAGACTGTAGGAGTGGAGCTACTGGCCAGGTGGCAGTGGCAGTAGGAGAAGGGTGTATAGCTGCTATAGAGGCAGAAAGATACATAGAGGAGTATTTTTAAGTTTATGAACTATCAACAAAGTTTTGAGATTTTTAAAGAAGCGACAAGATACATGTTTCAACCCAGTCTGCAAGATGCTTTAATCGTCTTTTTTGGTCTTTTAGTCTCCGTATTAGTTTTATTAGTCCTTCCTTATTTCGTTTCTAAACAAATTAAAAGCAAAACAGTCAAAAGAGAATTTGAAACTGTTGGCAAGTCCCTCGGTCTTGACGAAGAAGAAATTAAGGTGCTATACGAGTGCGCTCATAACTTAAGTGAGCCTACTAAGCTGTTTTACAGCAAGTATGCATTTGAAAAATGTGCTGGGAAATTGGTTAAAAAGAACTCAGAGAATATTCCGATCATTGTAAGTGTTAGGAAAAAACTTAAATTTGAACATCTACCCTGGTTTTTGCCTCTGTCTACCACAAGGGATATAGAACTTTATCAAACCGGTTTTATTTCTTATAAAGGAAAATCATACAGTGCCGCTGTTTGGGAAAAAACAGAAAAGGAACTGCACATAGCTATACTGGACAGATTGGAAGAGGTTCCTGGGGTAGGAGAGGAAGTCAAATTTTCTTTTCTTAGAGAAGACGATGGTAGATACTATTTTCAGGAGGAAATTTTAAGTAGTTACCTTGATGGCAATAAAGTAGTTCTTGTTCTACCGCATACCGAAAAGCTTGGTAAAATCCAGCTAAGGGAATCCGTAAGATGGAAGGTGTCCATACCTGCCCGCGTTTTTTTCTTTGGAAGGGCTGTATCTTCAGAAGAAGTATCCTTTATGGAAGAAATACCAAAGGAGGCTTTCCTAGAAGGAACCATAGAGGATATAAGTACTGGAGGTTTGAGGGTATGCCTAAAAAACCTTGTAGAACCTAAGGAAGGCGAAAGCTTGTTGATAGAGTTTGGGTGGAAGAACCATTATTTTGGTCCCATACTTTCGGAGATAAGAAACATAAGAATTACAACGGAAAAGATTTGCATAGGAGTGAAGTTTTTAAACTTACAAAAATTACAGGAAGAAATTATAGGAAAATTAATTCTCGAAGAACAAAGAGAAATTCTCAGAACTTACAAAATGGGTGGTTGAGGATGTTAACTTTTTAGTTCTGAGAAGGAAAATCCTGAAGTAGAGGAATACCGCATTGCTTTTAGTGTTTTGATCGGCCCAGCTGATAACCGCTAAAAGTTGGCATCTTGCAAATGGAAGACCTCTTGCATCTCGTTTTTTGCTGTGTTACTATATTAAGCTGATTTAAACATATGAAAAGCTCAGACATTGAACATTATCTTCGGATAGCAAAAGAAGCTTCCGTCATAGGCGGTTTTGTGCTAAGGGATTACTTTGGCAGACTGCTGTCTGATCATGTTTATTTCAAAGGGGAGAAAGATCTGGTAAGCCAAGCGGACAAGGATTCGGAAGAAAGAATAAGAGATTATATCCTGAAAAACTTTCCGGACCATTCTGTCGTTGGAGAAGAGATAGGAGGAGATTTCAAAGGAGATGCGGTATGGTTTATAGACCCGTTGGACGGAACAAAGAATTTTGTATCTGGTTTTCCAATATTTGGCGTGTCCGTGGGATTGGTGATAGAAGGCAGACCTATCGTAGGTGCGGTTTATTTGCCCTACTTTAACAGTCTATATTACGCAGGAGAGGGCTTGGGAGCCTACAAAGATGGCAAAAGAATTTACGTTAGCAAAAGGGATACATTAAAGAGAATGTCTGTATCTTACGGTTTCCCTTCCAGAGCCAAGCGAGACATAAACCTGTATTGGGAGATCTTCAGAGAGGTCTTTGATAAAGTGGGTTCTATGAGAAGACCTGGAGCGGCTGCGGTGGATCTTTGCTTTTTGGCAGAAGGCATATTTGATGGACTAATTGAGTTTGAACTCAACCCTTGGGATGTGGTCGCCGGAACGATAGTAGTTAAAGAGGCGGGAGGTTTGGTAAAGCTGACCAAAGGGCTTACCAACGGAACAGATGTTATAGCAGGTTCTCCTTACATCTTCCCTTATCTTGAAGAAGTGGTAAAATTGAAGTTAGGAGTTTAGAAGATGAAATTTTTAGTGCCGGTGGACTTTACGGATATTACCAACCCACTTTTGAGGACCGCCAAAAGGCTTGCCCTTAAGCATTCTGCTAAGATTATACTCCTGCATGCGGTTTCACCGGTTATCTATCTTCCTTACCCCGAAAGCTTTGGTATTAGCCCTATTGACCTATCTAAGCTGTCTGAATTGGAGGGTAAAAACATTGAATTGGCTAAACAAAGGCTCTCTGCCCTTTGTGAGTTTTTAAGCCCTGTGTCAGTTGATGTTTTAGTTGATGTGGGAGACCCCGCAGAGGTCATACTTAGCAAAGAAGACCTTGCAGATCTTATAATCTTAGGTAGCCACAGAAAGGGGCTGATTGAGAAAATACTCATAGGTTCCACTTCAGAAAAGGTGGTCCGTTATTCTCACAAACCTGTGTTGGTTATAAAGGGAAAGGAAGCGGAAAACTTTAAAAACGTCTGTGTAGCTCACGACCTTTCAAAGTATGCCCAAAAAGCCTTTGAGTTTTTCCTAAATCTTATACCGGCGGAAGAAGGCTCACGGCTGACCATACTACATATAGAGGAAACAGTGGAAATACCTATGGTGGATGTGATAACTGAAAAAATAAGCAAGCAGATAGTCCAAGAGAAGACCAAATACTTTGAATCTCTTATAGAAAAGGCGCAAAGCAGAGGCTGGACTGCAGAGCTTATCATAGAAAAACACAGCAGTGTATCTTCGGGAATTGTTCAGTTTTTGAAGCAAAAAGAATACGATCTTTTGGTTATGGGAAGCAGAGGTCTCTCTGGTTTTAAACGCGTAATCCTTGGAAGCACATCCTCTGACGTGGTTAAAAAGGTAGAAATTCCCGTACTCATACATAAAGACTTTAATCTATGAAAACCTTAGTTTTTCTTCTTCTTTATGTTGCTTCTACCTTTGCATACAACCAATATAGAGATTACCTTTTCTGCAGGTATTTTCAAAGTGAAATGCCCTCCAAAGCTATAACGTATTGTGTAAGAGCCTTACAAAGAAAGCCCACTCCAAGTCTATACGTAGATACCGTTAGACTTCTTTTGATTCAGAAAAAATTCCAAGAAGCCCTCTCTTTTGCATTAAAGTTCAAAAAGGAGTATCCCCAAGATCAGGAACCCTACTTAGTGCTTCACAGCGTATATGTTCTCAGAGGGGAACCGCAAAAAGCCTTAGAGGCTCTGGAAGAGGGATACAAAATAAGGCCAGATTCTAAGCAGATAATGGCGTTCTTAGCAGAAGAATACATAAAGGCCAATAGACTGCAAGATGCAAAAAAAGTGTTGGAAGAGTTAGCAAAATTAGCGACAGATAATCCCTATCCTTACTATATGTTGGCCCGTATATACCTTACGGAAGGTTTAAAGGACAAGGCTATGGAGTATTTGGAAAAAGTCCTACAAATAAGGAAAACCTTTGAGGCAGGTTTTGTTACTCTGGGAAGCATATACGAAGCGGAAAAGGAATTCTCAAGGGCAGAAAGCTTGTATAAAGATGTGCTAAAGGAAGACCCAACAAACAGGACCGCCCTTGAAAAGCTTGCAAACCTTTATCTTATTACCGGAAGAACTCAGGAAGCAAAGGATGTCTACAAAAAGCTTATAGAGTATTACCAGGATGTTGGCTACAAAATCCAGTATATTTTTTTGCTCCTGAGGTTATCGGAGTTTCAAGAGGCAGAAAAGTTGGCCATGGAACTCTACTCGGAGAACCCGAAGGATATTAACATAGCCTTCGCTTACGGTATAGCCCTTGAATCGAACAAAAAGAAGAAAGAAGCCTTGAAGGTTTATGAACGAATCCTTGAAGAAGAGCCAGAAAACATAAGAATTATTGAAAGATTGACTGCTATTTATATAGATCAAAAAGAATACGACAAGGCCCGTGCCTTAATCAAAAGGGCTTTGGACATTGCACCTGAAAGTTATGAAATCAACCTTTTGATGGCTAACCTTCTTAGTGAAGAAGAAAGGGCTGAGGAAGCTTTAAAATTCGTGGACAAGGCAATTAGTTTGAAACCTAAGGACTACAGAGGATACTTTTTAAAGGCAATAGTGCTGGATAAGCTTGGGAAAATAGTGGATGCGGAGAGGAATTTAAAAAAGCCATTGAGTTAAATCCAGAGGATCCGGACCTTTACAATCACCTTGGCTATTCTTTACTGCTTTGGTATGAGGGGGCAAGGGTGGAGGAGGCTGAAAAGCTCATACTGAAAGCCTTAGAAAAGGACAGCAAAAATCCAGCATACATAGACAGCTATGCATGGGTTCTTTACTACAAAGGAGAATACCTAAAAGCTTACGAGCTTTTGCTCAAAGCACTTGAAGAAGAAAAGGAAGATCCGGTAATCTGGGAACACCTCGGTGACGTACTTTTAAAGTTAAACAAAAAGAGCGAAGCGTTGGAATCTTACAAAAAGTCCTGGGAGCTGTTGGAAAAAGGCAAAAGGGGAGAACCAGGACAAAAGGAAAGACTGAAGAAAAAGCTTAAACAGTAATGCTTTTTAGGCTATTAGCTTGGAGGATTACCAAAATAGCACTTACGGTAAGCTTAACTTTATCCTTACTGTTTCTACTGGTTCAATTCATTCAATTAGATCAGGTGCTTTTAAAAACTCCTGCAAAAGAATCGGCCCTCTTTCTGTTTGTTTGGGTACTTTACTTTTTCTCTTACTTTCTTCCCTCTTCCGTTGTGGTTGCCTTTGGATGGGTGTTTTTTGATCTTAAAGAAAGTAAAAAGCTGAACGTAATAGCGTCCTTTGGAAAGAGTCCCACAAATGTTTTCTTTAAGGTTCTCCTAATCTGCAGTCCCTTGTTTCTATCCGCTGTCCTCGTAGGATCAATCATAAAGCAGGAGGACATATTCCATCTGCGCAAGCTTTTTGTGTACAAATACTATACGGAGATCATCAAAGGCATTCCAGAAAAAGGTTTTTATAATGTAGGCAGAATTACGATTAGGATAGAAAAAAGGAGCGGTGAAGTTCTTAATGGTGTTTTTTTAAAGATAGACAACGATCTGGTAAGTGCAAAGGAAGCAGTTTTTCAGAATGGGGAACTTATTCTAAGGGATGGTTCCCTTGTTGTGAAAAAAGATCATAGATATTACCTGACCAAGTTCCAAAGCTATAAACTTAGTTTTTCAAACACGCTCCTTTTGGAGGAGAGGAAAAGCAAATATAACCCGCTTTTGCCTGTGTTTAACGTCATACTGGGCTTAATTTTTGTTTTTGCAGTTTTCTATTTTGTTTTAAAGCATGTTTGGAAGCATACAAGGTTATACTACACCTTGGGAATCTTTATTATAATCCACCATTTAATCTTAATCCTCTTAAGGTCCTTAGATTAGTGCCTTTGGTATATGTATGTCAATTCGGACAGCCAAAGGCTGAGTTCCGCTGGAGGCAAAGCACTCATCCTCCACTCCCAATTACCCTTTGAGGTGCCGGGCCTGTTCATTCTTGATTCTTTTCCAAGGTTCAAAAGGTCTTGCATAGGCACAATACAATACTTTGCAACGGACATGTAAGCCAGCCTAATAAGCTCCGCACTTACCTTTTCCTTTTCTAACCTTTTACCAATGTACTTACAGAGCCTTTCTCTGTCCTGTTGCGTAAGTTCATACTCATACCAATCTTTAAGTGGCATATTATCGTGGGTAGTGGTATAGACTACGCAGTTCTGTGTATGATTGTGGGGAAGGTGGGGGCTGTGAGGTTCAAAAAAGGCAAAGGCTAAAACTTTCATGGAAGGAAAACCAAACTCATCTCTGATTTCCTCCACCTCTTTATCTATAGTGCCTAAGTCTTCCGCCAAAAAAGGAAAATCTGGGAAATTTTCTTTTAGAAGACTGAAAAATTCTTTCGGATAAGCCCTTTGCCATTTTCCGTGTTTTGCAGTTTTCTCCCCCTTAGGGATGATGTAGTAGGATATTAGTCCTCTGAAGTGGTCAATCCGTAAAAGGTCATAAAGCTTTAAGGAGTGTTTTATTCTCATTATCCACCATTGAAAGTTTTCTTTTTTTAGAGCATCCCAGTTATAGACAGGGTTTCCCCAAATCTGACCTTCAGGACTAAAGTAGTCTGGTGGTACGCCTGCTACCACATCAAGCACAAAGAGTTGTCTGTTAGCCCACACATCTGCGCTATCAAAGGCGGGATATATAGGAAGATCCCCCACTATTTTTATTCCTTTCCTGTTGGCGTATTCCTTAAGTCTAAACCATTGTTTGAAAAATATGTATTGCTTAAACTTTTCTTTCTTTACCTCCAAGGCATCGGGTTTTAGATCTGTCCATTTATCCCAAGAACTTGCGTTTTTCTTCCTAAGGGCAGAAAATACTGCGTAATCTTCTAACCAAAAGGAGTTTTCTTCTTCAAAACGGCGAAAATCTTCAGATTCAGAAAAATTCTTGAACGCTTCCTCCAGAAGCATTTCCTTAACGAAGTAAGCCTTGGGATAATCCACCTTAGAGCTGGGTTCTGTTTTGAACTTTTCTAAGCTTTTTGAGGAGATAAGGCCCTCTTCTTGTAAAAGTTCAGGGCTTATTAAAGCAGGATTTCCTGCAAACAAAGAAGTAGAAAAATAAGGAGAATTCCCAAACTCATCAAAAGTTGGATTCAACGGCAATATTTGCCAAAGCTTTTGTTTGCTTTCGGAAAGAAAATCCACAAAAAGATACGCCTGTTTTCCAAGATCCCCTATGCAGAAAGGGGATGGAAGAGAAGTAATGTGTAATAAAACTCCAGCGCTCCTTTGCATATAAGGAATTAACCTTGGGGAAAAATAACCTCTGGGACGGGAAAGCCGTTGAATGGAGCAGCATACACAGTGGTATAGGCTCCTGCGGAAAGTATATACAGGTAATCACCTACCTCCGGCTCTGGTAAGGCTACGTTTCTTGCTACCACGTCCATACTATCGCAGGATACACCTCCAATGGTCCATTCTTTTAGCTCACCCTCCTTGTCTAAATAAAAGGCATACCTTATACCGCCCAAAGCCTCAGCCAAACCGTTAAACACGCCAGTATCTATATAAAGCCAGTTATCCTCTCCCCTTTTTGCTTTACCTATAACCCTGCATATCATCATTCCCTGATCGCCCACTATACCACGCCCGGGTTCCATTTGAAGCTCGTGGGGCAGAATGGGGAAAAATTTTTGCATTAGTCCTTTTACGTAGTAGGCAATATCCTCTATGCTAAGTGCCTCGTAGCTGTATTTTACCGGTATGCCACCGCCGATGTTTAACATTTGAAGCTTAAGGCCTCTCATCCTTGCCCTTTCCCAAAGCTCTGCGGCAGTCCTTATACCTATGAACCAGTTTCTAAAGTTGTTGCACTGGGATCCCACATGAAAGGTAATACCGTAAGGTATAAGGTTTTTCTCTCTGGCATACTCCAGTAGGTCTATAGCGGTATCCAAATCTACGCCGAATTTCTTAGAGAGGGGCCAGTCACTTCCTTCATTGGGAACAACCACCCTTACATAAACCCTGGCTCTTTTCATCACCGCTGCTATCTTGTCTATCTCCGTATAAGAATCCACCGCAAAACGATCCATTCCAACTTCTTTACAATACTCTATAAAATCAGGAGGTTTAACCGGATTGCTGGATATTATCCTGTTTGGGCTAACTCCAGCCTGAAGCACCTTACTTAGCTCTTGACTGGATGCAACCTCAAAGTGGGAGCCTAACTCTGCAAGAGACTTTATGATTCTCTCGTGGTCGTTTGCTTTAACTGCGTAATAGACGTTAAACTTGGAAAAGTGGTACTTTAGCTCAATGTATCTACGCTTTATTCCGTCCAAGTCCATACAGAGCACAGGGGTCTTTTCTGGGCGCAAGTATGGTATGAAGTGTTTTCTTTCTTCAATAAACGACAGAAAAGTTTTTTTTGCAAATTCAAACTGAATAGCCTTGTGATCAATCGCACTTTTAAGCATGCAAAAAAATTTAATCTAAGTAAACTCTTTGTGAATACCTTCCATTTTAATTCTCTCTATTATCTTTCTTGCTATAGGTGCGGCAACGCTACCACCTGAACCACCGTGCTCTACCAATACTCCAATTACAAAGAGTGGATTTCTGTAAGGATAGAAACCCACAAACCAGGCATGGTCCCTCAGATGATAGGGTAAGTTTTTCTTCTTGCGCTGATTGCTGCTACCTGAGCTGTTCCCGTTTTTCCAGCAATTTCTGCCATGGGAGAATTAGCCAGCACTCCAGTGCCAGACCTTACCACATCCTTCATGGCTTCTTTGACTATTGCAAAATACTCCGGCGGAGCTTTAATAACCTTATAGACTACTTTTTTATTCTTCCATATTACTCTTCCGTTAGGATCTCTTACTTCCTTAACGAGAGTAGGCTTATAAATAACACCGTCGTTGATTATTCCCATAACCATCAAACACTGCTGAAGCAATGTCGCTTTTAGGTATCCTTGCCCTATGGACATATTTACCGTATCCCCACCATACCACGGTTCTTTTTCCTTTTCTTTTCCACTCTGGATTTGGCAATATTCCGCTTGCATTAGGAAGCTCAAAAGGAACAGATTCTCCAAAGGAGAACTGTTTTAGAATACTTTCCATTTTTCTTGGACCCAGCCTGTAGTAGCAGTAATGGTAAAAATAAACATCGCAAGAATCCCTTATAGCGGTTTTTAAATTTACCCATCCATGACCGCCTCTTTTCCAACAGTAAAAAACCTTACCACCCAACGGAAAGGATCCTTTGCATACCACACCGTCCTTTGGGGCAACACCCTCTTGCAAAAGCCCCACAGCTAATCCTACCTTTATTACCGACCCAGGTGGATAGTAAGCTTGAAGGGCTCTGTTGAAAAGTGGGGTTAGTGGATCATTAACATACTCTTCCCACATATCGTAGATCTTGTTTGGATCAAAGGAAGGATAACTGACCATGGCAATTACTTCTCCACTGTCCGCTTTTATTATTAGAACCGCTCCTGCTTTGTGACCTGAATCTCTAAAGACTTCGTATGCGATTTTTTGAACTCTGCTGTCCACAGTTAAGACAACAGTGTTGCCTTTCTTAGGGCTTGTTTGCTTATATACACCCACCACTTTCCCCACCGCATTTACTATAAGCTCCTCCACTCCCACTGACCCTTGCAAGAACCTTTCCAGTGAACTTTCCAGTCCCTGTTTCCCAACTAAGCTCTGATGGAATATCCTATCTTTATACTCTTCTAAGTGCTTTTTTGTAGGATAACCCACATAACCTATGATGTGGGCGCATTCTTCTCCCATAGGGTAGAATCTTTTTGGGATCATGTTTATAAATACTCCAGGTAGGCGGTAGCTGTTGTTGTAGAATTTATCTATCTCCGACTGATCTGTAAGTTTTTTTATCAATATGGGTTCTATACTGTTGCTTTTGTTTAACAGCGATTGGATGGAGATTTCTATACCAAAGATTTCTTTAAGGTTTTTCAAAGTATTTTCCACCACCTCTTTTTCCTGTATTATCTGAGGGTCCAAAAAGATTGCGTATTCTGGCACATCGTAGGCAAGGCTTTGGTTGCGTCTGTCTAATATGTCTCCTCTTTGGGAGTATATGATCCTACGTCTGATGTAGTTTCTCTTTGATAAGTGTTTGTAATAATCTCCCTTAAGCACCTGAAGATAAAACAGTCTGAAGACCAAAATCAAGTACAAAAAAATGGACAGTATCAAGAAAAGCACAAAATTTCTACGTTTCATCTTTGCTCTTTATTACTCTTTTTCCAAAGTAATAAACCGCGAGTAGTTCCGCTATAAATCCAGCGAGCATGGCGTAAAATTCCAAAGGATAGTAGTATTTAACGCTAAAGAGGATGTGCCTGTAAGTGTGCTCAATCAAGGCTAAGACTGTGTAAGCCATAATTAGTGTTGGTGTGTTGTCTATGTAAAACCTCTTTTTCAGCAAGTCTAACACCATCAAAGCTAAAAGCTTACCAGACGCATGCCATCCAAAAGAGCCTTGGAGTATATCCAAAAGCAAAGCACTTAAAAAACCTTTCCCGTAATTTATCTGACCTCTTAGGTTTGAAAGGAAAAGAAAACACAGCAGTAGATCGGGGACAAATAGATAACTCTTAAAAATCCCAATTAAAACCGCGCTTTGAAGAAACAAAATCAAGATCAACACCAAATAAAAACTCAAATTTTCCTCCTCAAAATAACTACAAACTCCATCTTTTTGATGTGTGCCTCTGGCTTTACCTCTACCCTTTTAAAAAACCGCTCCTCAAGGGAAGGCAATCCATACACCTTCCCCACTTCAAAAGAGGGGAAATGGGGACTTCTGAGTAAAACCTTAGTTCCTACCTTGATATCGTCTTCTTGCAAGACATGTAAGAGCCTACCGGTGGGGAAGCCCCCTTTGTATATATAATTTTTACCATCTGCTACCACACTTACGAACATATCATCAGACCACACCGTTCTCACCTTTGAACTACTTGTGTATACCTCATCAACTATGCCCACCAATACATTTCTGTTAACCACCACAAAGCCCTCTTCAATACCGTCCTTTTCCCCTTTATCTACGATAAGGAAACCATCCCTGCCGGATGGGTCAAAGGCAACCACGCCTGCTATTACGTAGTCCAGTTCCTTATAAAATCCCTCCAGTCCCTTTATTTGACTTAGCTCCCTTTTACACGTCTCAAGCTCACTAACCTTTAAGTTCAATTGGATAATTTCCTCCCAAAGCCTTTTGTTCTCCTTTTGAACATTAACCAGAAAGAGGTATGTATTAATCAGATCCTTAACCTTATAGGAGACCTGGCTTTTAAACTCAAGCACGGGTAAAAAATACTGTTTATAAAGCGAATTAGAGGTAAGATGGCAGGATAGGAGTGAGCTTCGGTTAAGTAAAAAAGCACGCTAAGGATAAAAAGAAAGAAGTAAAAGATCTTAATCTTCATTCCATAGCTATTTGCCTTATCAGATCAATTTTATCAAGTATGGAGCCTACCCCCCGTGCTACTGCGGTTATTGGATCCTCACAGTATCTGGTAAATATCCCAGTTTCACGATATATCCTCGTGTCTAAGTTCCTGAGCAAAGAACCGCCACCTGCAAGGACTATACCTCTTTCTGCTATATCGGAAGCCAACTCTGGTGGAGTTTTCTCAAGCGTCGCCTTTATGGCATTTATGATGGCACTAATTACGTCTTCTAAACTTTGGGTTATGTCAAAGTTTGACACGGTTACAGTTTTTGGTAAACCTGCCATATCTCTTCCCCTTATTTCCATCGTTCTTTCTTCCTCTTCTATAACTGCACTTCCCAACTCTATTTTTATCCTTTCTGCGGTTTGCTCTCCTATCAGAATGTGATACTTTTTCTTTATATAGTTGATTATAGATTCGGTCATTTCATCTCCTGCTACTCTTATAGAAGTAGAAGTTACTATGCCTGCCAATGATATAACCGCTACTTCAGTAGTTCCACCTCCTATGTCCACTATCATATTACCAACTGGTTCTTCTATGGGCAAACCTGCACCTATTGCCGCCGCCATAGGTTCTGCTATCAAATAGACTTCCCTTGCTCCTGCGCTCTTTGCTGCATCAATAACTGCCCTTTTTTCCACCTGCGTAACACCTGAAGGAACGCCAATAACCACTCTTGGCTTAGGTTTAAATATACTTTTACCTATCACTTTGTTTATCATGTAAGAGAGCATAATCTTTGTCGCCTCAAAGTCCGTTATAACTCCGTCCCTGAGTGGTCTTATGGTTTGAATATTTCCTGGAGTTTTACCGAGCATCTCCTTAGCTTCTTTACCAACCGCTATAACCTTTCCTGTTCTAACATCTACCGCTACTATGGATGGTTCCGAGAGGACAACTCCCTTACCTTCCAAGTATATAACTGTGTTGGCAGTTCCTAAGTCCACACCTATGTTGTTGGAAAATACACCTAAAAACCTTAAAATTCCGTTTAGCATAGGAGTATTTTAAAATATCCCACCTATGCGGTGGAGTAGATATTTTTGGCACACACTAAAGGAAGAGCCTACGGACGCAGAAGCAAACTCTCACAAACTTCTTCTAAAGGTTGGCTTTATCAAGCAGGTCGCCTCTGGCATATACGAATACACCCCTCCCGCTCTAAAGGTAATAAGGAAGATAGAGTCCATAGTAAGGAAGGAGATGGAAAGGAGTGGAGCGCAAGAGGTTCTGCTAAGCGTTTTAAACCCCTCTGAACTTTGGAAAGAAACAGGAAGATGGGAAGCTTACGGAAAGGAACTATTTACGCTAAAAGACAGACACGGAAGGGAATACTGCTTGGGACCTACCCACGAGGAGGAAATAACGGACCTTTTCAGAAGTTTTGTAAATTCCTACAAAAAACTTCCTTTGATTTTGTATCAAATACAGGTCAAATTTAGGGACGAAAAAAGACCACGCTTTGGCCTTATAAGGTCCAGGGAATTTATCATGAAAGACGCTTACTCCTTTGACGAAGATGAGTTTTCGGCCATGATATCTTACGAGACTATGAAGTTTGCCTACGAGAGGATATTTAAAAAGCTAAGGTTAAAAACCCTTTTGGCTGAGGCAAGCGTGGGGACCATAGGAGGAAAGATGTCCCACGAGTTTATAGTCTTGACCGATTATGGTGAGGCCCGTGTTGCCTTTTGTGAAAACTGTGGATACTGTGCCAATACAGAGATAGTTCCTTTGCCAAAGCACAAAGAAGAGCAAGAGCAGGAAAAACAAATGCAAAAGGTATATACGCCAAACACTTCCACCATAGCCCAACTTTCCGATTACTTAAAGATCCCCGCATACAAGATCCTGAAGGCGGTTTTGTATTTAAAAGGAGAAGAGCCTATTATGGTTCTAATCAGAGGAGACAGGGAAGTGGATGAGAAGAAGTTGGAAGCAGTTCTTGGAACGGACGAATTTAGGCTTGCAACGGACGAAGACATTAAAAGACTGCTTAATACCTCAAAGGGATTTGTGGGACCCTTTAATCTTCCTCCAAACTTTAACGTCCTTTGGGACAACTCAGTTTATGGCATAAAGAACATGGTAGTTGCCCTCAACGAGGATAACTATCACTACATCAACGTCAATGCGGGTAGGGACATCCAATACGGGAAGTTCGTGGATGTGTGTCAGGTGGAAGAGGGAGACCCATGTCCTAAGTGCGGTGCTCCTTTGAGGGTAGGAAGGGGCTTAGAGCTAGGACACATATTCCTCTTGGGAACCAGATACTCAGAACCTATGAGAGCTTTCATAAAGGACAGATCAGGTCAAGAAAAACCTGTGGTGATGGGATGTTATGGTATTGGTATATCAAGGTGCCTTTCCGCCATTGTGGAGCAGTATCATGACGAAAAAGGTATTAAGTTTCCTACGGTGGTTGCACCCTTTGAGCTGGACATTATCTGCGTAAATCAGTCGGATGAGGTGCAAAAAAATACTGCAGAGAAGTTATACACCTTAGCTATGGAGCTTGGATTGGACGTTATTTACGACGATAGGGACGAAAGCCCGGGGTTTAAGTTTGCAGATGGGGAACTTTGTGGCTTTCCCTACATTCTGGTTGTGGGTAAAAAAGTTAAAGAAGGTAAAGTAGAACTTTGGATAAGGCATACGGGAGAAAGAAAAGAGCTTAACTTGGACACCGCCATTCAGGAGGTAAAGTCTCTTATAGAAAAGGATAAACTTTGATGGATCAGCTTTTTTACTGGCTTACCTTAAAGGCTATACATGGACTTGGTGAGAGGAATATAAAAAAGCTCTACCAATACTACAAGGATCCAAAGCTAATACTCGAGGCAGAAAGGTGGGAACTTGTAAAGCTTGTAGGTGAAGTAAGGGCAAGCAGGATAAAGGAAAAAAGCTTAGCTTTGACCCAGAGGAAGTTATAAAGGTAGTGCAAAGGGAAGGAATAGGCTTTCTTACTCTTTCGGATATGGATTACTTTCCAAGACTAAAGGAAATTGAAGATCCACCACCCGTTCTGTTTTATCAGGGAGAGCTAAAGAGGACGAAGTTTTTTGGAGTGGTTGGCACACGAAAGCCAGACAACTACAGCATAATGTATTTAAAGGAGCTGATAGGTCTCTTGGTGTCTAAGGGTTATGGCATAGCTTCTGGCGGTGCGATGGGAATAGATATTCTTTCTCATAGATTTTGCACGGAAAGTGGGGGCTATACCGTGTGTTTTCTTGGCTTTGGTATCTTACAAGCACCAAAAAACATTAGAAGGTTCGTTTTAGCCAATGGGGCTATAGTATCTGAGCTTTTGCCTTGGGAACATGCTGATAGATACACTTTTTACAGAAGGAACAGGCTTATAAGCGGTGTGTCTGACGGAGTTTTTGTGGTGGAAGCGGGAGAAAACTCAGGTGCGCTAATAACCGCCTATTACGCCAAGGAGCAGGGAAGACAGGTTTATGCACACGTAGGATACGGATCTAGCGAAAGGTGGGAAGGTTGTATAAAGCTGATCAACGAAGGGATCGCAAAGCTTGTAGGAAGGCTTCAAAAGTTTGAGGTTGAAGAAGAGAAGGTAGAAGATCCTATTTTGATAGCTCTTAGCACACCAAAAACCTTAAGCGAGCTTTCTCAAATCTTAGGCATAGAAGAGAGGGAACTAAGCAAAAGGTTGGGACTTTATGTAGCAGAAGGTTTAGTCCATTGCAATGGACCTTATTACTGCAGGCTAAAACAAGAAGGGGATGAATACTACGCTGACGAGGAGCTTTTTCCAACCCTTTAGCAGATAAAGCCCAACCGATCCCAACACAAGGCTCAGCACCGCTTCCCACAGGGAAAAGTTGAAAAAAACCTTTGGGGCAAAGTGCGAAAAGAAGAGCACAGACTTGACGATAAGCTGTCCCAAAAGCTCAAGGTGAAAAGACGGCAAGGAAAAAAGGGTCATCATGTCCAAAAAGCCACAAAGTGTAAAAAGGCCAAACAGAGGGGTTAGCAAAGGAGTGAGGATAATGCTAAAAGGTGCAGAAAAGGAAAGGAGAGAGACTATGGGCATGGTGCCCAAAAAGGCAAAGAAGGAAACCCAAAAGGACAAAAAGATGACGTTTTTCTTTGGTGCGTCTTTTAAGGAGAGGATGATATAAAGCGTCGCACAGAAAGAAAGCCAAAAAGAGTAAGAGCGCACGTATTCTGGATACAAAAAGAGTATGATGGCTCCGGAAACAAAAAGTGTGCCAAGAAGGTTTGGCCTTTCTCCGTAAGCAAGCAAAAAGATGACAAAGACAGACATAATGTATGCCCTAAGAATTGGTGGTTCAGAGGGAACCAAAAAAAGACTGTAAAGACTTATACCAACAAAGGACAGAAGCAGTCCATACCTATAAGGAGCCAGATATCTTAGCATTAGGGCAAGGGCAGTTAGATGTCCGCCGGATACTACCAAAAGATGGACAAGTCCCGTGATCAAAAAAGCAGACTGAACTTTTAAAGGTAGAAGTTCTTGATCCTCACCCAAAAAGTAGGTTAGCACAAGATTTTTAACCTCCGGGTCCTCAATTTTACCCTCTACCCTACTTATCATACGATCCCTTAGGCTTGGCTTTATGTCTGCAAAGGAAAGGTTGGCATAGCTTGAAGTTATATAAACTCTTCCCTCCGATACCTTAACCTTTGCATAGGTCTTTATGTATCTGGAGGGTAAGTCCAAGGCATCATAAACTGTCAATAAAGCCCCTTTGTTGTATATTTCTGGAAAATCTCCACCCAAAACTTTTGCTTTGGCAATGAGCTTGTTCTCTTCCAAACGATGCTCTCCCTCTATACGAAGGACTACAAAACCTTCTCCTAAGTCCTCTTCAAAAAGAAAGGGATCCAGCGATCTTTCTATGGAAAGAACAATAGAAAGAAGAAAAAATACAAAAGGAAAAATTTTACGCTTCACCTAAGTGTTTCATAACCGTTTCCATATCTTTGTCGCCTCTACCCGAAAGGTTTAGAACTACCACATCCTCTTTGCTGAGCTGTTTGGCTATTTCTATTGTCTTCAGCACTGCGTGGGCTGGCTCTAAGGCTGGGATAATACCCTCAAGTCTTGAAAGCAGTTTAAAACCTTCCAAAGCTTCTTCATCGGTTGCATAAACATACTCTGCCCTTCCACTTTCAAAAAGGTAGGCATGCTCTGGTCCTACTCCCGGATAGTCAAGACCGGCGGATATGGAGTGGGTGGTTCTTATTTGTCCCTCTTCGTCCTGCAAAAAGTAAGACTTCATACCGTGGAGAATGCCGACAGTCCCACCATTTATTGATGCGGCGTGCTTACCAGTTTCTATGCCAAGCCCTCCAGCTTCTACTCCCACAAGCCTTACCCCCTCTTCTTCCACAAAAGGATAAAAGATCCCCATGGCGTTGGAACCTCCTCCCACGCAAGCGACAACAGCCTTAGGTAGTTTTCCTTCAAGCTCCCACAGCTGTTTTTTTACCTCCTCTCCTATAACTTTCTGAAAGTCTCTGACGATGGTTGGGAAGGGATGGGGACCTACGACAGAACCTATTATGTAATGGGTAGTTTCCACATTAGAAACCCAATCCCTGAGGGCTTCGTTTATGGCATCTTTTAGAGTTCTGCTTCCACTTTTTACCACCTTAACCTCTGCCCCTAAAAGTTTCATCCTAAAGACATTTAACCTTTGCCTTTGGGCATCCTCTTCGCCCATATAAACCACACACTCAAGACCAAAAAGCGCACAAGCGGTAGCGGTAGCGACACCGTGCTGTCCTGCACCTGTTTCTGCGATGATTCTTTTTTTACCCATTCTCTTTGCCAAAAGAGCTTGTCCAAGGGTGTTGTTTATCTTGTGGGCACCCGTGTGCAAAAGGTCCTCTCTTTTTAGGTAGATTTTTGCTCCTCCAGCATACTCAGTTAGGTTCTTGGCAAAATACAAAGGTGTGGGCCTACCTGCAAAGTTTCTTAAGTATGCGTAAAGCTCTTCCCAAAAGCTTTTATCTTTCTTTATCCTTTCGTATTCTTCTTCCAACTGCTCCAGCGCATACATTAAGGTTTCTGGAACAAACCTACCACCAAAGGTGCCAAAATATCCGTGTTTCATTGTAGTGCATTTAAATTATAACCAATACGCTGGGTGAGAAATTAACCAAGCGCATAGCTTTTTCTGAAACCACTGTAGCCAATTACATGCATGTAAGAAACCAACCCATTTACATATTAAACATTAGAGGACAAAGCCCCTAACAAACACCCTATCTGGGAGGACGCTTAATAAAGACGCTTAATAAAAATGGTATAATTGACCTTATGGAACCTTTAATTTTTCTAACTCTTGCAGTTGCGGGAGTGGGGATTCTAGTTGTGTTTTTGTTGTTTGATTTAAAGAGTAAAGTTAATAAGCTTCAGGTTTGTATAGAAGATTTGGAGAAAATTAATCAGGAAAATTTAAACAAGCAGGAGGAAAAGTTCAGAGAATTACAAACTCTCTTAAGCCAACTAGCAAAAAACAACTTAGAAAATTTGACAAAATACTTAGGGGAATATGCAAGTCTAACAAGTCAGCAATTAAAAACTACACAAAAAGAATTTGAAGAGCTTAAAGATAGAATGAACGAAATATTTAAGACGCTTGCTAAGGAAATAACCGATAAAGCTAATAAGCTTCAGGTTTGTATAGAAGATTTGGAGAAAATTAATCAGGCACATTTAAGTAAACAGGAGGAAAAATTCAACGAATACTTAAGGGAGTACACAAATCTAACAATCCAACAGTTGAAAGCTACACAAAAAGAACTTGAAGAGCTTAAAGATAGTATAAACAAAATGTATAAGTTGCTTACTGAAGAAATAACTGATAAAGATCTATGAAATGGTCGGGAAAGATGATGTTATAAAGTATCTTAGCTATCTAAGAGAACTTAGTAGGAAGATAGGTGTTAGAGTAGATTTCAGTAATCTGTTTATTAGACCCAGAAGAAAAAGGATAAATCCTGAGGTTCTTAAAGAAACCCTCTTCTTCCTAAAAGAAGACTTAAAATTTGGCGATGCATTGGAAATTACAAGGGAAAGCGATGGGGATCTATACAACTTTCTGAAAAAAAAGCTAAGAGAGATAGCAAATTCTGATGATAAAGCGCTATTTTTGGGTGTGGGTCTTTTGAAGTATTTCATTAAAACAGATACTATAAACGAGATAAGAGTTTTTGCTCCAATATTTGTGGTTAATTTGGAAGTAAGGGAAGAAGAAAGAAAAATAACTTTGGACATAGGAAATTCTTTTCTGAACTATGACCTTTTTGATAAGCTTCCTTTGGGACAAGATGAGGAATACGGGGTAAGGGATGATCTGTTGGATTTTGTGAAGGAAGTAGAAGAAAAGATGGAAACATGTGCTGATTTGGAATCTTTGAGAGGCTTAGCTGAAGAAGTTGTGGAACAAATAAACTATATGCTTGAATCTGAGGAAAAGATTAAAATCTTACAGGAAAGGTTATCCTTTGAAATTTTAGCAAACCAACAGAATTATTATTACGACGGAACTTATCTGTTTCTTAGTAATTTTCCTACAGAGCTTTCTACTTATAAATCTTTGGAACTTTTGATAGAAGAGATCAAAGAACGGGGAGATTTGAAGAACAAAGTTTTGCAAAAATTGCTAAGCTCTGCTTTGTCAGAGAGAGTGAATCTCGAAAAGTTGGGTAACTTTTCTTTGGGGGACCTAAGGTATGAAATTCCTATACCTATCTCTAAAAACCAAGAAAGGGCTTTGGAAAACGCCATCAATCATGAGGTATCATACATACAGGGACCACCCGGCACTGGCAAAAGCCACACTATAACCGCTTTGGCTCTTCTGTTTATACTGCTTGATAAGAAGATATTAATCGTATCCCAAAAAGCCCCTGCTATAAAAGTGCTCTTTGAAAAGCTTTCAAGAATACTCTCTTCAGACGAAAACTTTTTGCCCTTCATATACTTTTACAAGGAGTACAAAAGGAAAACTAAGGAAAACATAGAAAACATCATCAAACAGCTGGACAACATAAAGATATATTCAATAAAGCAGGACTTGAAGAATACGGAAGATGAGCTTAAGCAAAAGATTAGAGATTATAAGAAAATTACTGAAGAATATAAAAAATATTTGAAGCTTACCGAAGAATACACAGAAAAAACTCAGAGCTTTGAGAGGAGTTTAACTAACTTTGAATATGAATACGAGATTCAAAGAGATTTCATCCAAAAGCTATACCAGACCTATAAGGGAGAAATTCAAAGGTTTATGGATTTTCTGAAAAGCGAGCAATCAACTTTTAAGACGTTAGAAGAAAAAGGTAAAACAGAAATTGGTATATATATTCTGCGTCGCAAAAGGTTTTTGAAAAAATTAGGAATGAAAAGCTTTACTAAAGGGAAAAGACTTTCTTATTTCGCCAAAAGTTTGTATGAGCTCTTAGATAGATACCGTGAGATTCAGTATACAGCGGATAAGCTTAAAGGATTGCTTCATGATTATTCCAAAACCCTCAGTGGTTTAGAGAAAGAGATAAAGGAGCTTGCACGCAAAAGAATAGCAACCTTGATTTTGGATAGAATATACAGCAGAGCTTGGCAATACAAGGAAGACCTTTCTAATCTAAAGTCCATATTTCATTATACAAAAGACAGATTGCTTAAGGAAGCACAGGAACGCGTGAACTACGAAAATGTATTAAAGATCTTTAACATCTGGATAACTGATATCCCGAGCGTGGACAGAATACTTCCTATGAAGCCAAACTTGTTTGACTTAGTTGTAGTGGATGAATCTTCTCAGGTAAATTTAGCTCAGATAATACCTGTCTTTTATAGAGGGAAAAGCATCTGCGTAGTGGGAGATCACAAGCAACTTAATTTAGAAGCAGTGGGCTTAGGCTTTAGGATTAGTAATAAACTTGATACTCTTGTATGGGAAAGGTATAAACCAGCAGGGATGGATTACGAGAAAGCCAAAAAGAGAAGATTGGTCCTAACAAAAGCTTCCATCCTTGAGTTCTTATCTCCTGATAAACATTCTGAAGAATCAGATTCTCTAAGCTATATAAATGAAGATGCAATAGTTATGTTAGACGAACACTTCAGGTCAGTTTATCCTTTGGCAAGCTTTACTTCAAGGGAGTTTTACGATGGAAAACTGCACGTGATGACAAGGGATCCCAACAGGGAAGGTATAGCCTTTAAAGTTATAAAAGTTGAAGGAAAAAGGTCCACAAGGCAAAAAATAGTTGAGGCTGAAGCGGAAGAGGTCTTAAAAATAATAAAGAGTTTGAAAGATCACAGAGCTTATCAAGATGTAAAACTTCCTGAATATGTGCCACAAAACTTTGAGATAGGTGTTCTTTCCTTTGTGAGGGACCAGGTAGAATACATAAGACTAAGACTTATGGAGGAAGATTACGATAACATCCTCGTGGGAACACCCGAAGAGTTTCAAGGACACGAAAAAGATATTATGATAATCTCCCTTGCTTTGGATGAATCATGTTCTCAAAGTAGGAACCATTATGAGCAAAAAAACAGATTTAATGTAGCTACCAGTAGAGCAAAGTATTTTACTTTCCTAGTTTATGCAGGGCTTCCACAGAATTTTAATCTTACCAAAAGATACATACTTCACTTTGAAAATTACTACACAGAACGACTGTCGGATGGAAGTTTGGATGTTAGTAAGTTTGAATCTAAACTGGAGGAAGCAGTCTATTACTACCTTAGGGAAATTGTTGAAGAGTTAGAAAAAAATACAAGACAGAAATTAAAATTTTCAACCAATACGAAACTTGCGGATACAGGTTAGATTTTGTAATATACTGCAAACAGCTCAAAAAGTTTCTTGCAATAGAAGTTGATGGACCACATCACTTTAAAATGTTAGGGAATAAAATCTTAGATTACGCAGACTGGCATGTGGAGAGAGTGGAAAGACTCAAAAGAGCGGGCTGGCAAATAATACACACTCCATACTACAAATGGTACATAAACGGCTGGCTGGATAAGGAAAATCCTATTCTAAAAGGAGAAATTGAAAACTTGAAAAAAGCTTTAGAAGAGTTTTTGTTTATTGAAAAAGCTCAAGCTTGAGTATAATTTTATTATCAGTTAGGAGGGTGTAGCTCAGTTGGTAGAGCAGTGGACTGTGGATCCACGGGTCGCGGGTTCGAGTCCCGTCACCCTCCCCAAAGATCCAAGGAGGAAAACATGGAAATCTTGTCTGTGAGTAAAAGTATAGAGAGCTTAGATACACCTATTGCTGTTCTGCTTTACGAGGATGATCAATCAAACCTTAGCTATCTTGGTGATTTACAGCAAGAAGTAAAAATGCTCATGCAAGCAGAAAACTTTAAAGGGAAAGAAGATTCTGTAGCCAAGATAAACTTGATAAAAACCAAAAGGTGGTAACCATATACTTGGGAGGTTTGGGTAAAAAGAAAAGGTCAGCCTTGACAATTTTAGAAGGACCACTGCGTTGATCATAAAGAGGGCAAAAAGGGACAAGGTAAAAGATTTACTTATTTATGCCGGAGAGAGGCTAAGCGAAGAAGTTTCAAAGGCTATAGTAGAGGGTGCCATACTGGGAGATTACACCTTTGATAAGTATAAAACCAAGAACAACGAAGAGGAAAAAGGGAAGATCTCAAAGATTGAGCTCTACGGTGGAGACGAAAGGGGGATAACTGTTGGTAAAATACTGGCGCAAGCTCAGAGGTTTGTTAGGGACTTGGTAAATGAGCCAGGAAACGTGATAAATCCAATAACCTTGGCGGAAATTGCCAAAAAACTCGCAGAAGAATACCATTTAGAGTGTAGGATTTACGATGAGAAGGAAATTCAGGAAATGGGTATGATGGCTCTTTGGAGCGTGGGGAAAGGCTCTGCCACACCACCCAGGTTCATCCATCTTACTTACAGGCCAGAAGGGGAGCCAAAGGACAGAATAGTTTTTGTAGGTAAAGGACTTACCTTTGACAGCGGGGGACTAAACATAAAGACGGGAGACTACATGAGGACGATGAAGATGGATAAGGCGGGAGCATGCACGGTTCTTGGCATACTGAAGGCGGTAGCTGAGCTAAAGCTTCCGGTAGAAGTTCATGGAGTAATAGGAGCGGCGGAGAACATGCCAAGTGGCACAGCCTACAGACCGGATGACATAATAAGAGCTATGAACGGAAAGACCATAGAGATAGACAACACCGACGCAGAAGGTAGGGTAACTTTGGCAGATGCCCTCTCTTATGCTTCTAACCTTGAACCTTCCAGAATAATTGATTTGGCAACGCTCACTGGAGCCTGTGTGGTAGCCCTGGGAGAATACACCGCCGGGCTCTTTACCAACGACGATGAGTTTGGGGATGAGTTTTTGAAAATCTCAAAGGATACAGGAGAAAGGCTTTGGAAACTGCCGATGGACGACAAAAAGCTCAGAGAAAAGATAAAAAAAGGAGATGGAGATGTGTTAAATAGTGGAGGAAGATACGGTGGAGCCATAACCGCTGCCATGTTTTTGGAGGAGTTCGTCAAAGAGGGCATAAAGTGGATCCATCTGGACATAGCAGGTCCTGCTTACTTCAAAGAGGAATTTGGTTATTACTCAAAAGGAGCCACAGGCTTTGGGCTCAGAACCTGCGTAGAGTATATTATTCGTAAGTACTCATGAAGATTTTAGTCCACGTTTGCTGTGCGCCAGATGCGGTTTATTTTCTCCAAAGGCTAAGAGAAGATTTTCCCCAATCTGAAATAACTGCCTTTTTCTACGACCCAAACATACACCCCTACGAAGAATATAAACTACGGCTTGTGGAAACAAAAAGAGTATGTCAGAGCTTGGGGATAAAGCTGGTGGAAGGAGAGTATGATGTGGAAAACTGGCTCAGGGCTGTGAAAGGCTTAGAGGACGAGCCGGAGAGGGGCAAAAGGTGTGAGGTGTGCTTTGACTACAGACTTTCAAGGTCCCTTGAGTATGCAAAAAGTATAGGTGCTTCCCACTATACAACCACCTTGCTTATGAGTCCAAAAAAGGACTTTAAGGTTCTTTCTGAAGTGGGCTCCAACCTTGCCAAAAACTTTGGCATAGAGTTCTTAGCCTTAGACTACAGAAAAGGGGGAGGCACGCAGGAGATGTTCAGGCTCTCCAAGGCTATGGAAATCTACCATCAGGACTACTGCGGATGTATTTACGGACTTTTTAAGCAAAAGAAGGAAAAAGCCATGTGGGACCTTGTGTCCTTCTTGGGCGGAAGAAGGCCTGGAAGCAAAGAGGAGAGGCTTTTTATAAAGGAGCTAAGGTTCTTTGCGGAAGGTTTGGGCTTGAAGTGTAAAGAGTGGGAGTTTTCCTTCATAAACTGGAAGCTTTTGCACGCAAGCGTCAAGGTTGGCGAAAGTCATATACCCTTTTTGGTCCAACCCTTCTCAAGGGCTATAAAGGGTGTGCTGAAGGCTGACGTAGAAGAAGTTATAGAAAACACCATATACTATAACAAAGGAGGATTGAAAGTTTTGTTGGTAGAAGAGCTAAAAGACAGACCCTTGGAAGAGGTAAGTGTTCTGACCGATCCCACCTTTTTGGTTAGCGTAGATCAAAAGGAAAAACTCCTAAGCGGTCGTATATCTGTAGAACTTCAGGCGGAGATCTGCTGGGACACCTCTTCGGTTCTACTGATAGGAGATGTAGAATCTGAGTGTGTTGTGGGCTTTCCGGCGGATACTCTTCAGGATGGAAGCGGAATAGATTTTGAACAGATCTGCCAATTTGTAGAAAACAGGGCTTTGGAGATCAAGGAAAAAGGTTAAGCATTGCCCTTTTGGGTGCCCAATCCCTTGGAAAGGCAGGCAGTAGGTTTTTGAAGGAGCGCATAAAAAGAGATCTCACTCTTGTGGATTATCGTAGTCAAAACGCTTTGATTCCATCCAAAGAAGGTCCATCTCCTGCAGAGTCATACTTTTAAGATCCTTTCCAAGTTCCTTTGCTCTTTTTTCTAAGTATCTAAACCGCCTTTCAAACCTGTTGTTTGCCTCTTGTAAGCACTCTTCCGCATCTACTTTTAAAAACCTTGCCAACTCCACAACAGCGGTAAGCACATCTCCCAATTCGTGCTTTATAGCCTTCTTACTGCCTTCCTTTATAGCGTCCTTTAGTTCCCGAAACTCTTCTTCAATCTTTTCAAAAACTTGCTCTATGCTTTCAAAGTCAAAGCCCACTAAGCTTGCCCTGTCCTGAAGCTTTTGGGACCTCATCAATGCAGGAAGGCTCTTTGGAACTCCATCTAAGACACTCTCCCTTTCCTTTACTTTATTCTCTTCCCACTTACTCAAAACCTCTTGGGCAGATTCATTGCCAAAGACGTGAGGATGCCTCTTTATCAGCTTTTCATTCAAAGTTTCTATTACATCCCACACATCAAAGGCACCTCTTTCCTTTGCTATTTGGGAATGAAAAACAACTTGAAGAAGCACGTCTCCCAATTCTTCCTTTAGCCTATGGTCATCTTCACTGTCTATGGCGTCCAAAAGCTCATAAGCTTCTTCTATCATATACTTTTTAAGGCTTTTGTGGGTTTGCTTGCTATCCCACGGGCATTTTTCCCTTAAGGTTTGCATTATTTTTAAAAGCTCTTCAAAAGGCGTCATAACTCCAAGGTTTTTATATGCACATCTTTAAGTTGTTTTGGAGAAACGTAGTCTGGCGCTCCTGTTAATGGGCATATACCCTTTTGAGTTTTGGGAAAAGCTATAACGTCCCTTATGGAATCCAAGCCCAGCATGATTGCCAATAGCCTGTCTAAGCCTATGGCCAAGCCTCCGTGAGGTGGAGCTCCATAACTTAAAGCCTTAAGTAAAAAGCCAAATTTTTCTTCTACTTCTACCTCAGATAGATCCAAAAGTCTAAAGATCTTTTCCTGTAGGTCCCTTCTGTGAATACGTATGGAACCTCCGCCTACCTCATAACCGTTTATGACCAAATCGTAAGCCCTTGCTCTTACAGAATGCACCAACCTTTTCTTCTCCTCTATATCTTGTGTTTGTAAGGCTTGAATTAGCTTTGGTATGTCTTCCTCCCTTGGAGAGGTGAAAGGATGGTGCAAGGATACGAACCTTCCTTCCTCATCATCCCACTCCAAAAGTGGAAAATCCACAACCCACAAAAAGTCAAAGCCATCTTTTGCAAGGTTAAAACTTTTGGCAAGATGAACCCTCAGATTACCCAAGACTTTATAGACCAGTTCCCTTTTGCCCGCTGAGAAGAGGATAGTGTCTCCTGCTTTCGCCTTTGTTCTTTCAAGCAAAGCCTTTATTTCTTCTTCTCTGAGAAACTTCACTATGGGGGATGTTAGCTTACCCTCTTCCACCCTTATCCAAGCTAAACCCTTAGCACCCCAAGATTGGACAAGACGAGTAAGCTCTTCTATCTGACTCCTTGACAGCTCTCCAGCATTGAAGTTTATAGCCTTTACCGTTCCACCGCTTTCTATGGCTTCTTTAAAGACCTTAAAGTCGGTGTTTTTAAACACATCCTCCAGATTTACCAGCTCAAGCCCAAACCTTCTGTCTGGCTTATCTGTCCCGTATCTTTCCATACACTCAAAGTAGCTGACTCTGTCAAAGGGTGTTTTTACTTCTATTCCCAAAAGCTCCTTAAACAACGTCCTTATAAGTTCTTCCGTTATACCCATAACATCCTCTTCTTCCACAAAGGACATTTCAAAGTCTATCTGCGTAAATTCTGGTTGTCTGTCTGCCCTTAAATCTTCGTCCCTCAAACACTTTGCGATCTGGAAGTATCTGTCCAAGCCAGCGATCATAAGAATTTGTTTAAAGAGCTGTGGGGACTGGGGAAGGGCGTAAAACTTGCCCGGATGTAGTCTTGAAGGAACCAAAAAGTCCCTTGCACCTTCGGGCGTAGATTTGGTAAGCAGAGGAGTTTCCACCTCAATAAAACCATTCTTTACAAACACATCCCTTATGATCTGATAGGCTTTGTGCCTAAAAAGGATGTTCCTCTTCATCGTTTCCCTTCTAAGGTCAATGTATCTGTATCGCAGTTTTATCTCTTCGGATACTGCGGTTTCTTCTTCTACGGGGAAAGGAAGCAATTCGGAAGTGTTCAAAAGCTCTATCCTTTCAGCAAAGACCTCCAACTGTCCTGTCCTTAGCTTTGGGTTTTCCGTTCCTGGTGGTCTTCTTCTTACTTTACCTTTCACGCAAATAACGTCTTCTGCGCTTAGCTTGTCCGCAGTCTCGTAAGCTTCTGGAGAGTGAAGCTCTTCCACCACCACCTGCACGATTCCCTCTCTGTCCCTAAGGTCCAAAAATACCACTCCTCCATGGTTTCTGACCCTATGAACCCAACCGCAAAGCACTACTTCTTTGTCCAAGTCCTCTTCCGACACAAGCCCACAGTATTTAGTCCTCTTCATTTCAAAGATAACTATTATAAACCTTTGTGTTATAATCTCTTTCAGGGCGGTAAGACCTTTTAACTCATGAAAGATTTAGTAAGTCAAAGATTGCGAGAGCTGGTTTTGAAAAAATACAACATACAGGATTTAAACTACACCGTAGATATTCCAAAGGACAGTGAGTTGGGAGACCTTGCTACAAACGTGTGTTTTCTCTTAGCTAAACATTTAAAAAAGTCTCCCAATTTAATCGCAGAGGAAATTGCGCCGGAATTACGCTGTGATGAGTTTGAAGCTTATCCTTTGAGAGGCTTTATAAACTTCCGATTCTCAGAGGGTTATATAAAGGAAAGTTTTAAAGAGCTTTTAAAAACTGGACAGTCCTACTTTTTTGAAAATTTAGGAAAAGGGAAAAAATTACAGTTAGAGTTTGTCAGTGCCAATCCCACTGGACCGCTACACCTTGGACACGGCAGGGGTGCGGTGGTAGGGGATGTGCTGTATAGACTACTAAAAGCCTTTGGCTTTGACGTTCAAAGAGAGTATTACATAAACGACGCTGGCAATCAAGCATACCTTTTTGGTCTTTCTATCCTTTATAGACTATACGAGCTGTTTGGCGTAGAGGACGAAGAACTAAGGAAAAAGTTTGAGGAAGAAGGATACAAAGGGTATTACATAAAGGAGCTTGCCAAAGATGCCAAGGCTTTTTATGGTGAAGAAATACTAAAAAAAGACAAGAAGGAGGCAATAAACCTTCTTAGTGAATACGGAATAAGGCGTATGCTTGAAGATATAAGAGAAACTCTGAATTTTATGGGTGTGTCTTTTGACTCTTGGATCAGTGAAAGGGAAGTTATCAAAAGCGGTATTTTGGAAGAGATTATTCAGAAGTTAGAGGAAAAGGGCTATATTTATTGGCAAGATGGAGCCCTTTGGTTCAAAAGCTCCCTTTTTGGAGATGACAAAGACAGGGTCCTTATAAGGTCCGATCGCACACCCACTTATTTTGCTGGAGATATAGCATACCACTACTACAAATACAAAAGGGGCTTTGAAGAGGTTATAAACCTTTGGGGGGCAGATCACTGGGGCTATCTTCCAAGGTTAAAGGGAGCTCTTAAGGCTTTGGGTATTCCAGAAGATTGGCTAAAAGTAGAGTTTGTGCAAATGGTTAGACTTTTCTCACAAGGCAAAGAAATTCGTATGTCCAAAAGGACTGGAGAGTTTGTAACCCTTAAGGAGTTGTTGGATGAAGTGGGTGTGGATGCGGTCAGGTTTATCTTTCTGACAAAACGTTCAGATACGCCCCTTGATTTTAACATTGACTTGGTAAAGAGCAATACCACAGAAAACCCTGTCTTTTATGTTCAATACGCTTACGCCCGCACAAGAGGTGTATTCAGGGAGGTTAGAAGTAGGTTTGGAATAGACCCAGATAGTGAAAAGCTGGAAGAATGGCTAAACCCTTTGAAGGACTCTCAAGGTTTAGAACTCATGAAAAAAGTTTTATTTTTCAAGGATACCTTAAAAGATGCGGTCCTCAGTCTAACACCACACATAGTCGTATACAACTTACTGGAAATATCCAAACTTTTCCACAATTACTACAACCATCACAGGGTAATTGTGGAGGACAGGTCGCTTATGATGGGAAGGCTTGCGCTGTTAAAAGGAGTTGAGATTGCCTTAAAAGTTGGTTTAAATTTAATAGGAGTAAGTGCGCCGGAACGCATGTGAAAGGAGGGAAGAATGAATAGAAGAGAAAGATTAATAGTTTTGGTAGGAATACTTATCGCTTTGATATTCTTTTACTTAGGCTTGAACCAGTGGCTTAAACAAAAAACTCCCGCCGAACCTCCACCAATTGTAGTAAAGCCTACACCAAAACCCCCGGAAGAAAGCCAGCCTAAAGTTGAAAAGGTAGAACAACCAGCAGAGCAAAAGCCAGAAAAAGAGGAGAAAGATTTAATAGCGGAAAAGATAAAAGAGGAGAAAAAGAAAGCTGAAAATAAACCAGAGCAAGCGACAAAGAATAACTTAACGGTTCAAAAGGATCAGGTAAAAAAAGAGAAAAGGGAGTATGTAATACAGATAGGAGCCTTCATTCATAAAGAAAACGCAGAGAAGGTGTTGGAAAAGGCTAAAAGGATGGGCTATTCAGGTGAAATCATAAATGAAGACAAGTTTTACAAGGTGAGGGTGAAGGTAAGAACAGACAATCTTAGGGCAGAGATGAACAAGCTAAGGTCCGCTTTTGGAAATGTAATAGTTAAAAAATGAAGCTCTTATTAATCATATTGCTGTTTATCTTTTCATGTGCAAGCGTTCGGCAAGAAAAGGATGCTAAAAATTGGCAATATTACTACGATCTGGGCATGTCTTCTCTGTTGGTAAAAAACTACTCAGAGGCTATAACCAACTTCTTTTTGGCTTCTCAGATAGCACCCAATGAGCCTAAGGTATGGAATGCCTTAGGAATTGCTTACATGGAGGTTTTAGAATACCATAAGGCGGAGAACGCATTTAGAAAAGCTTTGGAGGTAGATAAAAAATTTACAGAAGCGAAACTAAACTTAGGAATACTTTACTTTAGGAAAAAGGACTACGAAAAGGCTTTAAATGAAATTAAGGAAGCGCTCAACGACGAGGCGTTTCCTAACAAACACGTAGCTTTTTATTATTTAGCGAAGATATACAAGGTTATGGGCAACCAATCCCTTTACTTTGAGAACTTAAAGAAGGCGACCATTTACAATCCAATGTTTTTAGACGCTCAGTTTGAACTTGCCAATGCTTACGAAGAAGTGGGAGATTACAAATCTGCCTTGGATGTTTATAGGAACCTTGTCAGCAACGGTGTGAATAGTCCGCAAATACAACTCAATATGGCTCGGTTGATGTTTTACTTGGAAGATTACAAAAATGCCAAGCTCTACATAAGAAAAATAATGGAAGACAGACAAGCGGAGGCAAATCTAAAAACTCAAGCTTATGACCTACTTAGTCAGATCTTAATAAAAGAGCAGGAAAGGCTACTAAATAAGCACGATTTGCCTAAGGAAAGTCAAACAGCAGAGCAAAAAGAAAAGGCTATAAGAATACAATTGGGGGCTTTTTCCTCTGAGGATAGGGCTAAAGCATGGAAAGAAAAATTGGAAAAAAATATAGGCATTAAGGGCTTAACGATTGTAGAACAGCTTGGAATATACAAGGTGCTTTATGGAGATTTTAAAAACAGAGCGGAAGCAGAGAGTTACCTTAAAAGATTAAGAAACCACAACATATACGGCTTTATAGTTCAAGATGATTGACTATAAGTATTCCTTTGTAGAAGGTATTCCTCCTCCGACTAAGGATACTGCTTGTTTTAAGGAAAGGGCAAAGGCTTTAAAGCATGCTTCTGCAACATGATGGAGTATTTTTCCGGATAAAACCTTTATGTGCAATGTGCTTTTGGATTCTAAGGCAAAGCCTTTGAAGAATTCCCATATAAGTTCAAAGTCAAAGTCTGTAATCTTCCCTCGCAAACCTAAATCTTCGTAGAAAAGAAGCGGTCTGCCAGACAGATCTATACTGCACAACACCAAGGCTTCGTCCATAGGAATTATGCTGTATCCGTATCTTTGAATACCCTTTTTGTCTCCCAAGGCTTCAAGTACCGCCATTCCCAAGGTTATTCCCACGTCTTCCACGGTGTGATGATAGGATACATGTATGTCTCCTTTGGCTTTTAGGTTTAAGTCAAACCTCCCGTGTTTTGCAAAGGACTCTACCATATGAGTTAAAAACCCTATTGGTGTATCCACTTTGAAAACTCCGCTACCGTCCAAATTTATCTCAAGCTCTACTGTAGTTTCCTTAGTTTCTCTCAAAATCTTGGATTTTCTCATGCGTGCTTATTATAATAGATTTTCCATGCTTGACATAGAAGTCATAAGAAAACAGCCAGATTTTGTAAAGGACAGGCTACGCCTTAGAAAGGAAGATTACGTAGAGCTAATAGACAAAGTGCTTGAGCTTGATAGAAAAAGAAGAGATATTCTAAAAGAGCTTGAATCCCTTCGGGCTGAAAGGAATAGACTGAGTAAAGAGATAGGGAAGTTGAAATCTCAGGGTATAAACACAGAAAGCATTGAAGCAAAGGTTAAGGAGCTTAGGGAAAGAATAGAAAAGCTGGAGGATGAGCTTTCGGGAGTTGAAGGAGAGCTGATGCATACTATGTTACTTTTGCCTAATTTACCTGATGAAAGCGTTCCTTTTGGAAAGGATGAGTCGGAAAATGTGGAAGTCAGAAGATGGGGCACTATAAGGGAGTTTGACTTTGAGCCAAGGGCTCACTACGAAATAGGAGAGCTTCTCGGCATATTGGATTTTGAAAGGGGTGCCAGCTTATCTGGTAGCAGGTTTACGGTTATGTGGGGCTGGGGGGCTAAACTGGAAAGGGCTCTTATTAACTTTATGTTGGATTTTCACACAAGCAGGGGATACAAAGAGGTTTGGGTTCCCCATCTTGTAAGACCAGAAATACTTCAGGGCACAGGCCAACTGCCTAAGTTTGAAGACGATGTTTATAAGTGTGAAAAGGACGGGCTTTACTTAATACCCACGGCGGAGGTTCCTCTTACCAATCTCTTTAGGGACCAAATCCTTGAAGAGAAAGACCTGCCCATATACCTAACAGCTTACACTCCTTGCTACAGAAGGGAAGCAGGAGCTTATGGAAAAGATATAAGGGGCATAATAAGACAACACCAATTTGATAAGGTGGAACTTGTAAAAATTGTTCATCCTGAAAAGTCCAACGAAGAGCTGGAAAGGCTAACTGCAGATGCAGAAGAAATTCTAAAACTGCTTGGACTTCCCTACAGGGTTGTAATGCTATGCACGGGTGATTTAGGCTTTGCTTCTGCAAAGACGTATGACATAGAAGTGTGGTTTCCTTCTCAGAATAAATACAGAGAGATTTCTTCCTGTTCCAACTGCACCGACTTTCAGGCAAGGCGTATGAACACGCGGTTCAAAGACTCTTCCGGAAGGAAAAGGTTTGTTCATACCCTAAACGGTTCGGGTTTAGCGGTAGGAAGAACACTTGCAGCCATACTGGAGAACTACCAACAGAAAGACGGCTCGGTGATAATACCAGAGGTGCTTAGGGATTACGTCAAGGCGGATGTGATAAAACCCGATGGAACTTGAAGTTAGTAATCTACCTTCTGATGAGCTTTACAAACTCATAACTCAATGGGTCGCACCAAGGCCCATAGCTTGGGTATCCACAACAAACAAAGAGGGAATAATAAACTTAGCCCCTTTCAGCTTTTTTAACCTTGTGTGCGATGAACCGCCGGTGGTTATGCTCTCCATTAGCAAAAGGGAAGATGGAACACAAAAGGACACCGCAAGGAACATCTTGGAGACAGGAGAGTTTGTGGTGAATTTTGTAGAGTGGAGCCTTCTGGAAAAGGTAAAGCTTACAGGAGAGGACTTTCCACCTTCCGTTAGCGAGCTTGAACTGGCTGGGCTTACTCCCGAACCTTCAAAGAAGGTAAAACCACCGAGAGTTAAAGAATCTCCCGCAAGCTTTGAGTGTAGGCTTATAAAGCATATGGAGTTGTTTAATTACGACGTTATAT
>Ga0097684_1000006_pt1 | contig 55090 bp, 59 predicted proteins | sample GBSwatmcommunity_FD_72841 | JGI IMG/M metagenome (GOLD analysis project Ga0097684, IMG submission 72841) | Hot spring microbial communities from Great Boiling Spring, Nevada - sample 1 v2 (version 2) | ecosystem: Environmental > Aquatic > Thermal springs > Hot (42-90C) | place: Great Boiling... | reverse complement strand
TTCTACCCTAAAAGGTGCCAGACCTTTGGGAATTACAAGCTGATAAAAGACTTGGCCAGGTGCCAAAAGCACGGTTCCACCCCCTATTTCCCTTCTTATTACAGGAAAGCCCAAAGACTTGATCCTTTGTAAGTCCAAAATTTCTTGAATATTGTCAAAATAACCAAGGCTAATGTAGGTGTCCTTTGGTTCTACCAAAATTAGTCCAAACATATCAAGCCTTGCACATGCATGAAACAAAGAAGTGGATAATAGAATTCAAAAAGTGCCCTTTTCCTTCTCTTTTGGGGTGTTCTGTTAGTTTCTTCAATAGACAACCTAATCCGTCCTCTTGTAATGAGGATAGGAATAAATATGCCTTATATTGTTCTGTTTTTTGCCATAGTTGGTGGTCTTATATCCTTTGGTTTTGTAGGTATATTCTTGAGACCTATAGTCTTCACTGCAGTTTTCAGTCTATTTTTGATATACGAAAAAAGAATACTCAAATAACGCCTATCCAGGGAGACTATAATAAAAACCTTGTTCGAAGGGGTTAAAATAAAAGAGTAAAGGGTGGTAAGGGTGTGAAGGTGCGGAAGGCAGACCCTAAGGATCTTGAAGCCATCAAGCAAATTGCAGATAATAACCGACATGCTTTGGGGTTTATTCCAAAGGCAATTCTGGAAGAACAACTACGTCGTGGTGAGTTGTTCGTTGCTGAAGAACAAGGTTTGATTATTGGTTTTGTCAGTTTTCACCATCGTCGTGATGGATGGACAACCATTCGTGAGTTGTGTGTAGCCGAAAAGGAACGCAACAAAGGTGTAGGGCGAGCATTGATTGAGGAAGTTGAACTAAATGCTCGTCAAGCTTGTCAAATTGGTATCCGCCTCAAATGTCCAGTGGATTTGCCAGCAAATGGTTTCTATGCTCAACTGGGTTTTACACGTGTTGCTGTTGAGGATGGTAAACGGCGTTATCTTGCGGTTTGGGAAAAATTGCTTGGTCCATCGTCATACTGCCCAACAAATCCACCTATTTTTTCCTTTCACTGACAGCCTCCGCCAGCGAGATACGCAAAATAATTCGTCTCTGGAAAGAGAGCGGCGATCCACGCAACCCGTTCTCTCATGTGATTTTTACCCCTCTATTCTCCCAGCGTGCTACTGTTAAACTTATTCGCCAGCTCAAAGAGGAGCTGGGCACCGTTGTTATGTTTGATAGTGGTGGCTATCAAGTGCAGATGGGTAAGGTGGGCTACGAAGAGCTGTTTGACCGTCTTCTTCGCTTCTATCGTGAGAACAACTGGGCGGATTGGTATGTCTTGCCTGACCATGTGCCTCGGTCCACAGATAGTGACCGAGAGGTTGAGTTCAAGGTGCGGGAGACCATTGACTTTGCTCGTCTGTTTGTGCGGATGATGCCTGAAGATTTTGTAGCAAAAGCTGTTGGTGTAGTGCATGGACGCACTGAAGAGCAGGTGCGTCGCTGCGTAGAAGCCTACGCTGAGATGGGGATACGTTATGTGGGCTTTGGCAGTTTTGGAACCTCCGGTCCAAACGGAACCATCAACCTTGTCTCGCAACGCAGTCTTAAATTATTGCGACTTGTTCAAACGCTTGCGCACGAACGCAGCTTACGCCTGCATATCTTTGGGATCGGCAACCCCAGCTACTTAATCCGCTTAGCTAAAGCTCACATCATACCGACCAGCTTCGATAGTGCAGGCTGGTGGAAAGCGGGAGGGTTTGGCAACGTTTTTTTTCCAGGAGGAAAGCAGTTACACATCACGGCAGTACGCTCTACGGAGACAACCCTTTCAGGTTTAGAGTATCACAAAAAGCGGAGCGGTCATGAATGCACATTCTGCAGCGACCTGAAACTTTTACGGCGCCGACGCATGATGCGCATCCTGCACAATTTGTCAGTGATGTTGGAAACTATCGATCAGCTACAAGGGAGACGGTAATGGCGAAGAGTCTAACGTTTCATATCCAACAGAACCTAACTTCTGAACGATTGCAGGTAATCATATGCGCAGGGGCGAATGGCACATTTGACATGGCTCGACTTGCTATGAATTGTGGACTTGCAGTTAGCGTACTTGAGAAAGTTGTGCTACCGTTCGCCCGTCAGTTAGGTCTGGTTGATACCGGTAGCTTGCAACCCACCAAATTAGGCACACAGTTCTATCAACTCGCTCGGCAAAACCCTGCCTTGTTCCCTGAAGCCGTACACTGTCTGCTTTACACTGCACACACCTTCGATGCTACGAAGCGCTTCTCCTGGGCTTACGCGCGTGTGGTGGATGCTTTGTGGGCAAGGGGTGATTGTATTATTAACAGACAGACTACGGCGGAACTGGTTGGGATGGTTGTGGAGGAGGCGTCGCAGAAATTCGGCGTACCCGTTGAGAAAATTGCTTTTAGCCACAACAGCGTGCGAGGAGTGCTGAATTGGTTGCGAGCATTGGAGCCATCCGTCATAGAGAGGGAGGGCAAAAGCAGCCGCTTTCACCGCCGTCACTTTTGCTCTCCATCAGTGTTCCTGTGGGCGGTGGACTTTATCTACCGCGCACACGGCATCGCCCATGGTGTGCGAATGTTCCTCACGCCAGAGCGCATTGAACAGCTCTGCAAATTGTGCGTCCTTGATCCATCGGGCTTGGAGAATGTACTGATGATGGTGAAGCGCACAAGCGATTATGATCGCGGTGGTGTCTTCGACTACGGCACAGAGGGTGGCTTCGGGCGGTGGATTCTGCTGACCCGCCCATGCCCTGTACCCACTTTTCCAGAGGGGAACTGGCGATGAATCGCTTTGTGGACATTCTCAACCGTATCCTTCAAAATGCGAGCACCGATTGGCTCACGCCAAGTCAAAGAACCGCATATGAGTTGCTGCGTGAACGGCTGGAGTTTCTGGATGAGGTCAACCTGTGGGGAGCCCATGGTGTGGGGAAAACCTTCCTCGGCTGGGTACTCCACATGGAGCGATTGGCTACCTACGCACCGCGCTTAGAAGATGTCAAATCTCCAAACCCGTCGAGCGTCGTCATAGTGGACAATTTGAACTGGCAACGGTTAGCCGTTCGAGAAACTCTGCATCGCTGCCGTGATTATGGCTATGCAAAGTCGTGCTGATCAGCACGGAGCCTGTGCAAGAGCAAATGGCGAAAGTGGAGCTGCGGCTGACCCCAGATGACATTCAAAAAGTCGCTGCCAACCTTCGCAGCATTGGTGTAGTGCCTTACAGCGATGCGCCGCAGAATTTGTGGAATATGGTCAGCCCTTTACCATTGAACGACTGAGGAGGTTACAGCGATGCAAAAGCTATGGAGTTGGTTGGATAACTTACGCGCCATTGTGGACACAGTGCGAGCAGAGGAATTGGAACGACAGCCTGATGCTGTTCGCACACGCTACGAGCCTTATGCGGAGTCTTACTTTGTCATTGAGGCAGTAAAACAAGTCGAGGACAAACTTATACGCGAACTCAAAGCGGGCCGCTCCGTGACAGGCTACATCTCGGCAGATTACGGCTATGGCAAGACGGCAACGGCGGTGTACCTGTGGAAGCGGTGTTTGGACAATGAGATAGTTGCTATACCACCTTTTCTTTTTCGCCAACTGAAGGACATAATGCAGGCGACCAAAGGCTGGCTGGCGTATCAATTGAGTCACGCACGGCCTGATTTGCTGCCCCAGTTAGAGGGCGCTTACCGGAACTATACCGAGCGCTCTGTTGATGAGCTTGCAGAAGAGATTGCTTCGAAACAGGGCATTCCCAAAAACAAGGCACTTGCTATTGTGCGTGAGTATCTTGCTCAGCGACGCGACTTAACAACGCCCGATTCACTGCTTTCCTTCCTAAGTGAAGCGACGGAACTTGCGGTTCAGGCAGGTTTCAAAGGCTTGGTTGTTTTCGCAGACGAAAGCCAAGAGTTCCTGCGCACCGAAGAGGCAGGCGCCCACGAAGCGATTCAAACCCTAAGCGAACTGGTGAAGGGCATTCGTGGAATGGCGAATAAACCGTTGGGACTGATCTTGGGAATGCCCGTTTACCCCACGGAAGCTGCCATCGAAGAACAAGCGGGCGACATTATGCACCGTATGCGCGAGCGGGGCACGGCGTTGCGACTGCAAGACGCCTATGGGCGTGAGTTCCCGAAAGCGCTGTGGGCTCACCTGTGCCAGTCCTTTGGGGACGAGGAGGCAACGCGCGCCGTAGAAGAACGAACCCTGGAAGCATTAGGACAGATATGCGAACGTAAGGACTTGAGCAACGGACCGCGCACGGTTATCAACGTCTTCAAGCGAATTGCCCAGCACTATCAAAAGAACCAACGCCCCTACACACCGATTGACTTGATGGATGACTATCTTCAGGGACATATCGTCTTTGAAGGACGGGAGGCAAAACTCACGAGCGCACTCCATCGTCTGTTGGAATTGCCAGCCGTGAAGGGTAACCCGCCACGCCAGCAGGCAGTCAAATTACTCGCTGCATTCCCACGAGGCGTAGATGAAAGGAAAGCGGGCGAGCTATATTCGGTCATCGAAGATTTGGCAGATAAAGAGCGATGGCTGGGCGAACATATCACCCAGTTAGCTGAAGGCTACGCCTTGGTTGCATTGCAGGAGCATGCCGAAGCCCGCCCAGTATTTGATGAAATCATCCGGGACTTTCGACGCAAGTGGCATCAGGTTTGGGACGAGAAGAGAAAGAGGCAACTTGCGGCTGTAGGGTTCTTTCGGGAGATTCTGCCGATGCTTTTTCCCAAACGGGTACAAGGTCAATATTTCAACTTCGGCGGGCATAAAGACCCTGACCACGATGCGTATGGCGTTGCCTACCTGATGCTGGAGGGCTGTTTTGAACGGCTGTCTTCCCGCTTTCCTGACCGCAAGGTGTGCGTTTCGGTCAGTATCGACCCAGACGCCCTTACACGATTCCAACCACCTGACAACGACATAGACCTGGACTTTCGTTTCTTTTAAATTTCCCCGAGGACGAAGGGGAACCTACCCGTATTATCACCGCAAATCAAGATCGACGCGTGGACTTTTACTTGAACTTGAAGCGCACTTTCGGACGACAGTTTCCTCCTGACCTTGCATTCTTGCATGATATTATGGCACCAGAGCGGACCTCGGCTGAAGTGCTGCTGGGGCTTTCGATGCGAATGTGGGGCTGGTTGAAGGAACATCCAGAGACCAGTGAGTCGGACCGCCAAATGATCGAGGCGAATCGGCGTGCGTTGCATCGTTACGTCCTACAATTACTTTTACCTGACGCGAGCGATCCCACCAAGGTGCAGGTTCAAGGCATTAAGGTGTCAGGAGCAGAGCAGAGGCTCATTGAGTCGGTATTTGAAGCAAAGTGCACTGAACTCTACCCTAACTACAAGCCGTTGATGATTACAAGGGAATGGAAGAAGTATTTACTCCATTACCGAAACGCTTTAAATAAGCGCCCCCTTGCGGAACGACGGGGTCGGCAACCCTTCGTAGGCACAAAGGATGAGATAGCTGTCGCGTTTGGATGGACACATACGGTGTTTGAATCGAACTCGCACACACTTCAGAGGATGGGGTTGTTGGAAGTCGATTGGGGTAAAGGGCGTGGTGCTGAAAGCGAGGCATGGGTGCTCTTCAAAGAACACCCTCTGGAGGACCTGCTGAGGACAACACTGCAAAGGGAGGGGGAGAGTAAAACGGTTTTGGTCGGTGGGCAAAGTAAACGTGTCAAAACCATAGAGTTAAGCCGCTTACGAGCTCTCGCGCGCCGGCAAGGCTATTTACCCGATGAGGTGGATCAGGCGATAGAACTGCTTATCTTGCGTCAATACATCACGCGCCAACCCGACGGCACTGTTCAAGAATTCGCGGGAACATTGGACGCTCAAGAGTTATCGTGTCAGGCACAACAGTTAAAAGAACAACTAGAACAGCTCGCGCCCCAATTCGGCGACGAACTACGCATGCACAACAACCTACTCCGCGAAGCTCAAGATGATCTTACCAATCCTGAAGACGAAGTAGCGTTGGACTCTGCCCAACGCAAACTGCAGGAGCTCCGAGCACGGCTGGATGAGTTTATTCGTAACAAGGGAAGAGAAATAGCAAATCAGTTAATGGGGCTATCAGAGCAGATGGAGCGCCGATCCAGCGAATTACAGCCGCGCGAGTTGGAACAGCAGGTGACAGGCACGGTTGATTTCGTGCGCCATGTGGACGACCAACGTAAAGCGTTGCAAAAACAATTCCGTCAACTCAGTCAGAAGTGGCAAGAAACTCAACCAAAAATCCAATCAACTGACACCAACAAGCAAAGGGAATCGCCGATGCAAAGGCGTTGTGTGCTGTCGTAGATGAGCAAAAGGCGTTATTGACTGAAAAGCAGCAACTGGAAGATGAGCTCGAAGCCCTGCGACCCTATCTGGCGGGACTACAACGATGGCGCGAGGTGGTCACTAAGGCGACCGCGCTCCGGGAGAGACTTGAACTTGGTAGTCCTCTGCGCCAACGGCTTGATGAGGAAGTGACCGATGCCATCATGGAGAATTTTGCCACGCGGCAGTTGAAGGCGTTGCTTGATTGGGAGCGGTTCAAAGCCGAGGTGGACACAATCGAAGACGAAATAACTGCAGAAGAAAATCGGCGACGTAATAAGTTCCATCAGATTAAAGAAAAATACGAGCAGGCGTTGGGGCGGTTGACACCGCAACGGATGGTCCAAGCTACTTTTGACCCCAAGGACCCCGAACAGTCCTATCAGGTGCTGTATCAAGGTGTGTTGCAAAAGTTGAAAACCTGGCTGACCGAGCAACGCGAGGTAGCCCAGAGAGCGCTTAATGAGTTTGAGTATCTCATCCGTGAGCGGGGCATCAAGGTAAACCAAGAGCGCGATAACGCACAACAGGTGTTACGGGATCTGCAGGAGGCAGAATGTTGGCTCAATCAGGAATTGATTCAAAACTTGGAAGAATTCCAACGCTATTGCGACAACTTGTTGCAAATATATAAACAGCTGCAGAAAGTTCAGGAAAGCTTGGCCCACAAGCGGGCACAGAAAGAACCACCAACCGATGAGGAAAGCAAGTTGCTAAAGGTTCTGACCATTCAACGCCGTAGCTTGGAAGAGATTCGCCGTCAATTTCCCTCAGAAGAAATCAAGATCGACGACCTGTTTGACTGGCTGAAAGGGTTGTACCGCAAAGGGCACATTGAAATTGAGGTGCGCAAACGGGATTAGCCATGCGGAATGTGGATTTGGACGGGCTACAAGACCTCTTACGGCAGATGCCTGCTATGGTAGAAATACACCCGCTATCGTTGGCATTTTTGCCTGAAGATGTGCGGACCTTTGAAGACGCTTGGCAGATGGTAGCGGAGCTTGACATGCCCGTGCCCAAACCAACAAAGCCGATGCTCACCACCAGAATTGAACCTGCTTTGCGACACCGCCTGCCTGCAGTCCGTTGTAACCATGACCCGCTGACCACCGAACTTAATCGTGTCCTGCTGAAACGTTACAATTTTATCAAAGCCACCATGCTCTGCCAGTCACAGATAGCTGATCAGATTTTATGTTGTGCCGATTCGGAAACAGTGGTCTTAATGCTGGTGGACGGACTTTCGTACGCCGATGTGAAGCGCCATGCACCCCAGTGGCTGGAACATGCTGTTCCGGTATTGGTGGATGGTGTCTCTATTACAGAGCAAGGGATGTTGCGAATTATTGGAAAACCGTCACTGGCACAGCGTCTGTTTGACATGGGATTCCGCCATCTGATTGGTTTTACTTACTGGGAACGGGCAGAAGAGCCGTTGACCGATCGGGTGTTTACTGGGTTCGGCGACCAAGTGCATAAAGTCAAGTCGTTTGATGACGTGCTTGCGAAGTTGGACAGTGAGCAGTTGTTCGGCACGTTTGTTCAGATCGTTCGTATGGGATTGGACGGCGTCGCACACCGACAACGAGAGAAGCCGAATGTGGCGGCGATAGTAGCGAGTATTTTTGCAGATTTTGAACGTTTGATAACCCTGTTTAGGCGCAAGGGTGTATCCGCGCAGTTGTATCTCACAAGTGACCACGGAATTTTGTGGGCACACGAGCATGCCTTGCAGGTCTACGAGTCAAGTGGAGCTGAGCATCCGCGCTACTATGAACACGCTAAGCACAGTCAGCATGTGTTGAATGTGGAGTTTGAGGGTAAAGAGTTTGCCCTACTTGAATACCCATACCTACGGCGTGAGTTACGGGCGAACGAGTGGGGTGTGCATGGCGGGTTGTCGTTTGAAGAAAGCGTGGTGCCATTGATAAATATCATTATAAGGAGGTAGCCATCAATGGATAAATGGGAAATGGTTCAAGCGGAATCGCATAGCGTTATTGTTGTTCTCTCCTTTTTGACGGAGTTTATTGAAGGTACAAAGAAAGTGGACGAACCATGATTTTCCTCGGACGCAACCGCGATGGTGAGCAAGTTTATGTAGATGACTCCCGTTCCCGTGCCGTGTTGATTTGCGGCAAGCGGGGGAGCGGGAAGTCTTACACGATGGGCATCTTTCTTGAAGAGCTAGTGCAACGCGAGGACGTGCTGGTCATCGTTGTCGATCCGATGCGCAACTTCCACACGATGAGCTTGCCGAACCGTCGGCAGGAAAGCATGTTGTGGGAATGGGGCTTGAGTGCTCAGGGAGTACCCGTGCGTCTCTTGGTACCGGGCGATCCGGTGGCGCGCTATGGTGCCGAGGTAATCACCGCCTTCGAGAGGCGTGGTGTGCAGGTGGAGTCTTTACGCATCAATCCAGGCGATGTTCCGCCTGACGGTTGGCTTGAATTGTTTGGACTGGATATCACTCAACCAATGGGCATCGCTCTTTACCGTGCAGTGGAAAAATGCCGCCAACAAAATGGCGTTTACTTCTTCGTCTCTGATATCATTGAACGATTACAGAAGGATCCGCAGGTTAAAGAAACCAGTGTGCAGGCGCTTATCTTGCGTTTGGAAACAGCTGTAAATGAATGGGACATCTTCTCTAACCGCTACCGTGAACTGAGCGAGGTCTTCACTCCACAAACCGTGAATGTGATTGACTTAGGCGTATTGGAAATTAGTCGTTTCGGTCTGCGCAATTTGGTGCTTGCGGTTTTAGTGCGAGACTTATTCCGCAAACGGCGGGATGCGCGGTTACGCGAAGAGCTGGGGCTATCAGTGGAAACCCCTAAGGTCTGGCTGGCTATTGACGAGGCGCAGGAGTTTGTCCCATCAGGCAAGGCGACGTTAGCAAAAGAGCCTCTTATCCAATGGGTCAAGGAAGGTAGACAGCCCGGATTGTCGTTGATTATTGCATCCCAGCAGCCAGGGGCAATTGACCGTGAAATTTTGAGCCAGTGTGATCTAATCCTCTGCCACAAGGTCACTGCGAGCGAGGATGTAGACTCGCTCAACCGTCTGAGTCACGACTACATGGCACGGGAGTTGAAAGTTTATCTGCGGCAGTTGAAACGCACAGGTGAGGCGGTTATGGTAGATGACACAAAAGAGTCCATTGACATCGTTCAAATCCGCCCGCGTCGTAGCCATCACGGTGGAGCGGAGGTATAAATATTGAAACCAAGGGGTTTTGCAACTAATCATTACAAGCAGGATGTAGAGTTTGAGTCGTTTTACTATGGAGTAATAGCAAGTGATTTAGGTTTTTGGTAGAAACTTTTGAAGCTATAGGAGATAGGGGTTATAGAGGCTGTGAGCATGTAAGGGTATAACGCTTTTAGCTAACCTTTATGGGTATGCCATTGGCTATAGCGGTTTCAGAAAAAGCTATGTGCTTAGATAATTTCTCACCCAACGTATTAGGTTTATTTTATTAAAAAATTACACGGAGACTTGAAAAAATCCCTGTGCTCCTTAAGGATCCTGTGGTAAAATCTTAAAAACGTTGGAAATCCTAAGACTTACAGTGTGTGCCGGAATTCATTGAGCTACCAAGCTTTTCCCCCTTGAAAAATGAGTTATTAATCATAAACTTATTAAAACCTTTAGAGTGTCTCAAAAGGAGGAGTAGCATGATAGGGGTCATTAAGGAGTATCTGAAACTTTCAGAAATAGCCCTGCACAACGCCAATCTTGTGTATTCTATACCTGCGCTTTCAAACATCCTTGCTGGCGAAGCCTTTAAAAACTTTATGCTCAAGGAGATCCTCACAGAAGAGGAGGCAAGGATGCATGAGGAAGGATGGTGGTATCAGCACCAGTTGGCATTGCTTGGTCCATACTGCATAGGATTTTCCGCAAGGGACATTGCTATGAACGGACTTGGCTCCACCTCAACAGTGGCTCCGAGGTCCAGACCACCAAAAAGGCTTAGGACGCTTTTGGACCAATGCGCTAACTTTATCTGCCTAATATCGCAAGAGGTGGCAGGTGCGGTGGCTTTGAACGACCTTATAACCATAGCAGCATCTTACGTGTGGTTTGAAGAAAAAATAAAGGGAAGGTCATACTCGCAGGAGGATATATACCAGGCCTTTCAGAGCTTTCTTTACAACGTAAACCTTCCCTTCAGAGGGGGTAATAGTCCCTTTACCAACGTTACCTTAGAGTTTGGAAAACCAGCACCTTCTTTGAAGGAGGAGTTTGTAGTTATAGATGGGCAACCCTTTCCTTACAAATACGGAGATATACCTTCAGAGTACTATCACAGAACCGCCCTGGGATTCTTGCAAGCTATGTGGGAAGGGGATGCGGATGGAAGACCATGGACTTTTCCCCTGATAACCGTTCAGATCACCGATGACTTTGATTTTGAGGATCCGGTCTTTAAGCAATTCTTGGAAAATTTAGACAAACATGGGGGAGCATACTTTGAAAACTTTATGAGCAAACCCTTTGTAGAAAAAGGGATAGAGCCACGGGATCCTTCTTTGCAGAGAAGCTTTTGCTGTAGGTTTCAGGTGGATATAAAGGAGGTTTTAAGGGTTGCCAATGTGGGTTCCATATTCGGTAAGGCATCGGGAGTGGGCTCCATAGGTGTTATATCCATAAACTTTAACAGGCTTGGATATTTACACAGGGGCAATAAGGAAAGCCTATTGGGGCATCTAAGAGATATACTGATAAAAGCCCGAAGGGTGCTAAATAAAAAGAGAGAGTTTATAGAGAAAAACAAGAATCTTTATCCCACCTTTTTCTATTACATGAAAGACCTTTCTACTATGTTTAACACTATATCGCTTCAAGGTGGGCACGAAGGGCTGATAAACTTTGGGTATGCAGTTTATGACAAACATGGTAGGCTGTTGGAGGATGAGTCTGGGATCTTTCACAAAGATGGTGTTGCCTTTGCTAAGGAAGTGGCGGACTTTATCCTCAAGACCTTGGACGAATTCATGGCTGAAGATGGGGTGCCTTGGAACTTTGAATATGCACCAGGAGAGACTGCGGGGCCAACCTTAGCATACAAGGATCTTAAGTTTTACGAGGCTCTATACTCAGGAGATTACTCTTCCTTTAAGCTATACAGAGAGTATTATAAAATTAACGGAAAGCCGATCTACGTTGGTGGTAGCTTGGAAGGTTCTGGAGTCTTCTTAACCGCTGGGTTCCAACCGCCCTACGAAGGGCAGTCCTTGGCAAAGCAGATAGAGGTATCCTCCCAAACGCAAAGGTTTGCAACTGGGGGAAGCATACAGCACATCTTTTTGAACGAAAAAGCAGGTGCAGAGGTCTTGGCAAAGTTTGTTAAAAATCTGTTTAGCAGCAAACCCATAATATACATAACGCTTACCCCTACCCTTTCTGTATGCAACAGCTGTGGGGCAAAAATCGTAGGTGAAAGGTATAAGTGTCCTTACTGTGGTTCAGACGATACCACTGTGTATTCTCGCGTCATAGGATACTACAGACCTATAGCTCGGAAGATAAAGGTAGCAGACAGGGGAAGATTTATCTTTGAAGGGGAAGAAAACTATTGGCAGGGAGGAAGGAGGGCAGATTGGGTAGTAAGAAAAAAGGTTTTAGAATCAGAACTTTTAGAGGCTTTAAGATGGTAAAGGTTTCTGGTTTTGTCCACTCCACTTTGGATGTGCCTGGGAAGTGGAGCTTGGTCCTTTTCCTTCCTTACTGTAATTTCAGATGTCTGCATTGCCATAATTGGCGTGTGGTACTTGATATAGCTGAGCATGTAAGCCTGAGGAGGGTTCTGGATGAGATCAAAAATAGTCCTTTCTTAGAGTGCGTGGTGATCTCAGGCGGTGAGCCCACTGTTCACAGATTGGACGACCTGCTGCGCTTGGTAGAAGACATAAGAAGAGCCAATCCTTCTGTACAAGTTCGCGTAGACACAAACGGAAGCAGGCCATACATGGTTAGAAGACTCAAAAAATATGTAGACGGTTTTGCTATAGATATAAAGGCTCCTCTGGACAGTCCAGAAAAGTGGAAGCACACCACAGGAGTGGATATAAACACCAAAAATATTGTGGAAAGCGTACTCGAAGCAGACGGCATGCCTTTAACAATTTACAGAACAGTCAGGTACCCATGGCTTAAGGATGAGGATTTAGAAAAGATAAGAGAGTTCGTCTCTTCTTTGAAATCCCCCTGGCAGGTAAACCCCTTTGTGTGGGTTGAGGATTGCCCCTTTAACGAGCGTATTTATCATACCAGCGGTATATCTCCTCGGTAAAGTATCTGACCCTTGTCTTCTTAAACTCCCTCGTGGAGTAAAGAATCTGATAATCCTTTATGCCACTTTCCTTACTGACCCTTTCAACCAAACCATCCACCTCCTCTTTACTCTTTCCGTGTATCATGGCGTATAAGTTATAAGGCCAGTTTGGGGGATAAGGGGTCCTCTCGTAGCAGTGGCTCACACCCTTATAGCTTGCCAACAGTCTCCCAAGGGCATCCAGCCTATCTTCTTCCTCTACCCTCCAGACAGACATACCGTTGGCTGTGTATCCTGCCTTTCTGTGATAGAGAATGGCCCCAATCCTTCTTAAAACTCCACCATCGTTCATCTTTTTAAACCTCTCAAGAAGAAAGGCCTCATCCATCCCAAGCTTTTCTGCATACAAAGAGAAAGGTCTCTCTACGATGGGGAACTCATCCTGAGTTAATCTAATAATTATCCTATCATCCTCTGTAATTTGAAAGGAGCTGTTGTAAGCTGTTATCCCATCTTCCCTTTCTTCCACAGAATCGTAACCTAATTTCACACCTATTTTGAAAACTCTCTTAGTCCTCAAAATGGCGTAATCTTCGGCCATCTTGGCAAAAATTCTAACTGTTTCCTCAAGATTTAGGGGTGCATCCGGTGGCACCGCAAGGGTTATCCAAAGGTTGAAGTATCCGGTGCGCTCGTAATTGTGGCTCACACCAGGATGTGTGTTTATAAAATTCGCCACCTCTTCAACCTTCTCAGGTTTTACCCTGAAGGCAACTAAGGCAGATTGATAGCCTAAGGACTTGGTATCGTATATAGGGGATATCTGTCTTATTATCTTCTCCTCTTTGGCCTTTCTTAAGCTGTTTAGGACATCTTGCTCTCTAATGCCGAGCATCTTTGCTATATAAGCGTAAGGTCTTTCTACTATGGGTATATCCTGAGCCAACTTTAAAACTTCCCCAATCATCTCACAACCCCTTCTAAAAGCTTTTGTTTTAAAACCTTGCTCAGATTGACCACTTGCCCAACCACCATAACCGCCGGTGGTTTTACCTCGGGTGGGTTTTCTGCAAGCTCTCCAAGGCTACAGACAACCAATCTCTCTTCCGAGGTGGTCCCCTTCTCTATGAATGCCACGGGCTCTTCTGAGTTTCTTCCTACCTCCAAAAGCTTTTGGGCTATCGCCTGCCTTCTTGAAACCCCCATCAAGAAAACTAAGGTATCTATCCCACTAAGGCTTTCCCAGTTTATGCTTGACTTTTCCTTCTTTGGGTCCTCGTGTCCTGTTATGACCGCAAAGGAGGAGGATATACCCCTGAAGGTTAAAGGTATGCCTACGTAAGCTGGCACGGCTATGGCTGAGCTGATTCCTGGCACAACCTCCACCTCTACACCATGTTGGGCCAAAAAGAGCATCTCCTCTCCTCCCCTTCCAAAGACAAAAGGATCCCCGCCCTTCAGTCTCACAACCACATCCTTCTTCTGGGCATACTCAAGCAAAAGCTGGTTTATTTTCTCTTGTTCTATAGGATGATAGCCTTCTTCTTTTCCCACATAAACGAGCTCGCAGTTTGGTTTGGCAAAGAGTAAGATCTCTGGGTTTATCAGTCTATCGTAGAGTATGGCATCTGCAGATTTTATGATCCTTAGGGCTTTTAGTGTTAAAAGCTCTACATCCCCCGGTCCTGCCCCTACTAAATAAACTTTACCCATGGCAAAACCTCTTCATTTTACTAAAAAGACTCCAGAGGGGTTAGGAATGTCCACCTCATGAAGAATCTTTAGAGTTGGCACCTCAAAGACCTTAAGCTTGGACTCAAAGTAGGAAGTTAGGTAGAGCTTGTTCCCATCTTTTGAAAACCTAAAATGCATGACCCTCTTTCCCGCTTGGGTCTCTTTCAGGATCTTCCTTTCCTTGAGGTCTATCAAGGCCAGGAAATCTTCTCTATCCCCGCTAAAATTCACCACTATGTAATCTCCCTTTGGAGATACAGCAACGAACACGGGCAACCCAGAAAGGGCTATTTCTTCTAAAACCTTCCCCTCTTTCAAATCAACCACATACAACTTCCTCTCCCCAACCGCTGGCACGTAAGCAGTATCTTTAAAAACGCCCCACGTACCAAAGTGCGGGATCTTAAAAACAACCTCTTTGCCTTCCCTTTTAAACTTCAGGCTTTTGTAAGATTTTTCCTTTAAGTCAATCAGACCAATTCCCTCATCCTTAAAGAAACCTACAAGGTAATAGTCTCCAAAGAGCAGAGCATCAAAGGGCATTTTACCCACTGCAAACTTTAAAACCTCTCCATCTTCCCTGACCCACCAGACCTCATCCTTGTCCATTAGGGAAAACAGAAAACCTGTCTTGTAAGCTTTAATACCCACATTCCTTGAGCCCGTGCTTATCTCCCTTAAGACGTTTAACTCCTCGTCCAAGACCACCACAGTATCTGGGTCGTAGTTTGCGACGATCACATACCTATCCGTAAAATCAATGCCTATACTGCTTTTCCCAACCTTCACCCTTTTGACAAGCTCGTCCCTTTTTGTGTCTATCTTGGACAAGTATCCGTCCCTGCTTATGACGTAAGCGTAACCCCTCCAGAACTTTACGGTGGCATGGTTCATGTTTCCCAACGCTTCTATCCTCTTTACCAATCTTCCGTTTTCCACCACCGCTAAGGAAGACCTTTCCCTCTCCACCACGTATAACTTTTCTGCAAGAGCTAAGCTGATGGACAGTAAAAACAGTATCAGAGGTAGCATGCAGGGTCCTCCTCTCTGTAGTCTCCATAAACCGCATAAGCTCTCGCCCTTGAGTTACCATTGCATATTTCAATGTAAGGACAGCTACCGCACCTACCCTTTAACTTCCTAGGCTCTTCTCTAAGAAAACTCAAAAGCCCGTTCCCATTCCAAATCTCCCTAAAGTCTCTTTCCTTTACGTTTCCTACGGAATGGAAGAAGAAAGGATCTGGTTTTACGTTCCCTCTGTGGTCTATATTCACAAGCCTTTTACCTGCCTGATTTCCTCCCCAGTACTTTAACCTCTCGTAAAGCCTTTCAGAAAGCTCTGGGTATCGTTCTTTGAAAATTTTGTAAAGCACAACTCCGTCCGCCTCGTTGTTTCCCGTAACCACATCTATAGCCTTGTCCCTTTCCACATACTCAAAGGCTTTTTTCACGATAAACCTTACCCAACTTCTGTATTCCTCCCTCTCAAGGTCTGTAAGTCTCTTAGCCCTGCCAGAATAAACAAGATGGGATATGTAAAGCTTAGGAATATTTTCCCTCTCTACAAGTTCAAAGATAAAAGGTAGGCTCTTACTCGTGAAGGGTGTTAAGGTAAAGCGCAGACCTACCTTCATACCCTCCTTCAAACACAACCTAATTGCGTTTAAAGACTTTTCAAAGGCCCCTTTTTTCCCTCTGAAGGCATCGTGAATATGTGGCTCTCCATCTATGCTTATACCAACATAGTCAAAGTTTTTCTTTATGTGGTCAATGTATTCTTCTACCAAAAGCCCGTTGGTGGAAAGGTATGTCCTTATCCCTTTCTCCTTCAAAAGCTTAGCAATGTGAAAGATGTCTTCCCTCAAAAGTGGCTCACCACCAGAGAGTATGGCAAACCGGACCCTTGCCAAGGTGAGGCTCTCTATGACCTTTTCTATTTCCCGAAGGGTAAGCTCTTCGTCCTTTCCTTGATTGGCGGAAGAGTAGCAGTGTTTGCAGTATAGGTTGCACGCATTGGTCAGGTTCCATATGACTATAACACCGTCAAAAGGTTTGTAAGTCCTTCCCAAAAGGGTATCCCTTATGTATTCAGTTAGCCTAAGCATGGTTTAGCTCCACCACTACTTCGCATATACCTTCCCCGTTGGCATTGCACTTGGTTTCGTAAGCTCTAACCCTCCTGCGCATATAAGCCTCTACCACGCCTGCCACAAAACCGGCTTCAAAATGGCATATGCGCTTCCCTATGTTTGGCATACCAGAGCACGTAATACATTCATCCAATGCAACCACAAGCGTGTCTTCCTTTAAGTCTACTGGGACCAAAAGCCCTATTTTTGCATCCCTTACAAAATCTACAACCTTGCCAAGGTATTTTTGCAGGTCCCCATCTAAGAGGGTTCTTCCAACCTCCTTCCCCAACTCCCTACCCGCATTCTGCATGAGGGTTATCGTTCCCTTTTGCCCTACAGTATCCTCAAGATACAGACCGACAAATACCCTAAAAGCCCTAAATATCATCACAGACACATCTTCCCCTAAATTGGGTCTCCTTATCTTGGATACGAGTTCAATCAAATTTTCCATCTCTCAAGGCCTCCAAAAAGTTCATAAGCGCCTCCAGCTCTTCCTCTCTCAGCTCTATCTTTGGCATGGCGTTTCTTTGGTATCCCAAAAGCTTGTGAGTATTCTCTGGGTCAACGATCTGAGCCATCAGAAGGGCTTTCTCTCTGTTTTTGGCAGACCACTTCAAAGGTGGTCCAAAGGCTTTCTCAGTGGTGTGATGACAGCCCCAGCACTTTTCCATAAATACCTGATAGCCAAGGAATGCACCTTCCAAAGATCTGTTTTTATTCACAAAGTTATACTTACCTGCGGGAAGGTTTGCAGGGTATGCTTTTAATTTGTTCAACGTAATGGCATCGTAAATCACAAGGCTCCCATCCCTTTCATAAACGCTAACGTAAGCTAAGTTACCATCTCCGTTAAACTCCGTATGGGTTGCCCTCTTCCCCTTCTCTGGGGTAAGCTTTTTCACTTCAAAGCTTCTCTTGTGCAAAAGCGTCAGGCTGTCCGTAGAGGTATCTACCCACAGGTAGGGTGTTCTGTAGTTGCTCCTAACTAAGAACCCCTCTCCATCCAAGGGTATGTCCTTTACATGCTCCCAGCTGTATGCTTTCCAAATTGAGAGGAGTCTTCTGTTTAACTGAGGAGTGGCAAAGTAGAAATTTCCTTCAGCATACCAAAAGTAAGCGGAGGCTAAGTGGGGAAGGCCAGAAGTTTTAAGCACCTTAACAGGTTCAAGGGATTCGACCCTGTAAACCTTCAGACCCTCTTTTGTACCACCTATAAGATACCTCTCCAAAGGGTCTATGGTAAAGTCCTCAAGGGGGGCATCCAGTTTCTTGTATTCAATGCGAAAGTCCTTAGAAACAAAACCCACCAGAGGATTATCTCTAAGGGTCAGAATAAAACCATCTTTAAAATCATAGACTGCGTTGATCCTACCCTCAACCTTTTCCACCTTTAGAAGCCTTAGGTCTTCGCTAAAGAAGACCAAAGAGGGTGGTAACCAGCAGGAAGCAACCAGAACCTCACCATCCCTTGATAGAGCAATGTTTCTAAGATAGATACAGGCTCTCACCTTTTTCAAAGTTCCCTCTCTGTAAGAATACACACCAACCCAGCCGTCCCTTGAAGGGATGTATGCCTTTTCCCCGTTTTTTGAAAACTTTATCCCACCGTGTATGTTGGAGAAGGGAAATTTGGTAAGAAGCTTATCACCCTCCATAACCCACACTGAGTTATTCCCCCTCTCTACCACAAGGGTATAGTCTGATGTTTTCTTAAGGCTGATTTTTTCCACGTTTAGAGCATGAAGACTCTCCCTAATCCGACCATCTTCCCAAGATATTTCCTTAACAGGCTCTTTGATAAATTCAACTATGGCTTTTATTTCCTCTTCTTTTAGATACTCAAAGGAGGGCATACCAACAGTGCCATTTTTGATTATTTGGTATATTTTCTCATCTGATTTGAGCACAAAAAAGGAGGAAAGGAGAAAAGAGGAGGTGCGGTTTTGCCAAGCCTGTCTTCTCCATGACAGCTGGCGCAGTGTTTTAGGTAAAGCTCCCGCCCCCCTCCAAAGGAGAGGGAGAGGAGGATAAGGAGTAGAAGAAGGTTTTTCATTAGTATATGTCCCTCATGGTGTTGTATACGTTAAAGTGTCCGGTGGGGGTGGCAGTCCAATCACCCGTTATTGTCTTTTTGAGGGTAAGGGTCTTATCGTCGTAAATGAGGATCGCCTGCTTTCTGGGTTCTTCCTTCTTGCCCCAAACTGCTACCCAGACTTCGTTTCCATCCTTGTTATACTCAAGGTGAACAGCCCTACCTGAAAACTCTGGCGGGATTTCTATTACTTTCTTCAGCTGGAGTGTAATTTTGTCAAAGACATAGATGGACCTTTGAAGCTTGGGGTCAGAGTTGAGGGGTCTGTCTACCCATAAGTGTGGAGACTTTGGATGGGTCTTTATGAAGAGGGTTCCTCCACCTTCTCCTGGCATTTCAGTCTTTGCTACAACCTTCCAGGCATTCTCTGGATGCTTCACCGGGTCTGTGCCTATGCATTGGATGGTGTTATCTCCGAGGTGTCCTGTGCACCAAATAGGACCATACTTGGGATGGTTAATGTTAGCTCCTCTTCCAGGATGTGGAATTCTACCCACCTTTATATTCTTAACAAGCTTTTTCTCCTTAGTGTCTATTACAGAGATGGTGTCCCTAAAGTTTGCTGCCACGAGGAAATACCTCTTGGATGCATCCCATCCGCCATCGTGTAGGAACCTCTCCGCTTCTATCATGGAAATTCTCGGTGCCTTTATGTTGGAATAATCCACAAGCCATACTTGACCTGTCTCCTTTACGCTAACTATCCACTCTGGATCGTGGTGGGATGCGACGATTGAGGCAACCCTTGCCTCCCTTACAAACTCGTTGGTGTCGTAAGTGTAGGAGCTGGTGGATATAATCTTAAGTGGTTCAAGGGTTGCACCGTCCAATATTACCAGGTGAGGTGGCCAATAGCATCCCACTATGGCATACTTGTCAAGGAAGTTTCCTTTAGGTCCCTTATACTTTGAGGTATCTATGGACCTACCATCGTAGCATACTTTTACCTCGGCTACTTTATCCGGCTTCTTCATCCAAAGGTCTATGAGTGTAACCTTTCCGTCCCTTCCTATGGTGTAGGCGTATCTTCCAGAAGCAGAGTATCTGAATATATGCACCGCAAAGCCCGTATCCACTATGTTCACCAATTCCTTAGTGTCTCCGTCTATGATGGCAACTTTTCCTACGTCCCTCAGGATCACACCCATAAAGTTCTGCCAGTTCCTGTCATGCTCTGGCTTTTTGGGTCTTTTCTCTGGTGGTACAAAAACCTTCCAGGTCTTCTTCATCTCTTCCAAAGCCATCTCAGGTGGAGCTGGGGGTTCATGCTGTAAGAACCTGGCGAGTATGTCTATTTCCTTCTCATTCAACAGTCCCTGCCTACCCCAATCTGGCATACCACCCGGAGTTCCGTAAGTGATGAACACCTTTAGCGTTTCCGTCCCCATCTTCCTTGTCTTCTCAGGTAAAAGGTTTGGTCCAGTGGCACCCTTTCTCAAAGTTCCATGACAGCCCGCACACCTATCAAAGTAAATCTGTTTGGCAATCTCCATCTCCTCCTTGGTGATGGGTGGAGGAGAAGCTTCCCCCTGTTGAGCCTTTGCATAATAAAAACCCCCACCTATAACGGATCCAAAAAGTGCAGTTAACAACAGCCCCTTCTTCATAGCTGACCTCCTTCAGTGATTTTTATCACTTATACGAGTATAAATATAAGTAATAACTTACTAAATGTCAAGATTTTTTGATATAAAAATCTTTTTATTGCTTTACCCCAAACTAAGAGGGGCACCACTATGAAGGTTAAAAGCCCACCTACGAGATCCCCCCAGAAAAACCAGTCTATCTGATAACTCCCTTTCTCTGGATTATATCTAAAGCATCTTAGAAGGAAGCTTTCAAATACCCCAAGCCCCACTTCATCCTTTTTTGCTTCGATGGTAGCCAGCTTAAGCGACCTTGGGGAAGGGGACACCCCGTATATAATCCTTGAAACCTTCAGGGAGGGAGAGAGCACGTAAAAGAGGTTTGGATGTTCAAACTCTCCAAAAGCTTCGTTATATTTGTAGCTAAAGCTTAAGCTTTTAAACAGCTCCTCTTTCCCCTTTGCTACTACCCAGTTGGAGGGTAGGTTGTGGACTTGCTTAAACTTTCTAAGGCTTTCCACAGTTTCAGAAGGGTCAAAGGACAGAGAAACAACCTTTGCATCCAGGTCACGCACAGCCTTTTTAAGCTCCTGGGTCATCAAAGGACAAGCGGAGGAGCACTTTGTGTATATGGGGTTTATTATCAGTGGCTTTCCTTCTGAAATCTCCTTTAAGGTCGTGCTTTTGCCATCTTCCGTCAGGATCTCAAAGTTTGGAATAGTCTTTCCCAAAACTTCCCTTTCTAAGGGTAGGGGAAAACTCAGGGAGAAGAGGGATAAAAAGAACAGAAAACTAAGGAGCGCGTTCATGTCTCATACCCATTATCAAAGTCTTGCCTGCGTAAGTTAAGAAGAGCATACCACCAAAAACTGACATTACAGCACCCAAACCCATTAGGTTTAAAAAGAGAAGGACGGAGGCATCCTGAACATACTCAAAGCCATAGGTCTTTCTTGGAACGCCAAACCTCCCAGCCAGGTAGAAACCTAAGACCAAAAAACCTATGCCCGCACTAAAAACTAAAGGCTGGAGCTTTGCCAACCTTTCCCATACCACAAACCCAAACCTCTCCTTTAGCATGTAGTAGGTAAAGCCCATAAAGGCTATACTTACACCAGAAACCACACCATGATAGTGGGCTGGAATTCTAAGGTCGCTCTGCATCCCACCGTAGGCTATTATTTCCCCCACATAGTAGATAAGCATGGAGGAGAGTAAAGCAAAGGTTGAAACGCTAAGGTTTGGTTTTATGTGCTTTAGTATGTAGAAGGTGTGTATGAGCACGGGAACCCCAAGGCCAACACCGAAGGAAACCACCGCAGTTTTGTGGGCTAACTTATCAGATACTGGGTCTGCAAAAAAGCCAACAAAAAGAGGGAAGGACATAAAGAGCATAAAAAGGTTTCCAGCTGAAAGAATAGGATTAGACAAGCTTACCCCTGAGTTCCTTTTTAAAAGCTCATGCCATATCAATAGCATGGTGGAGGTGTAAAGAAACTGCTGGAGATGTCCGGGGATCCAAAACAGCCTTTCAAAGAACATTTTTTTACCGCCTTCATCGGTGGCTGTAAGCAAGGAAGGTAAAACTGTAATGATTGCCAGTATTCCAAAAGCAAAGCTCACAGCCAAGAGGTTGTTTTCTGAAAAGATCTCTTTAAAGTTGAGGCGTTTCAAAGCTTCTACTAAAAAACCCAAGAAGAAAAGGAATAAACCGGCATAAAATATAGGATTATCAACAACTGGTATGTAGTTGTTGAGCTGGGGTTCTCCATAGGGCAGAAGGCAGGAGAGGGAAAGGAGGAGCGCCCCGAGTAGGGTGGCTGGAGGTGCAACCTTTTCTCTCCTGCCTTTTTTGTAATGCCAGTAAGCTAAGGTAAAGCTCATAAGCCATACGGTTATGGAAAATGTTACATGACCTACTAAAAAGTGATAAAAAAGTTGGGGCGAGTTAAGAAGGGAAACGGCAGGTGTTCTTGACAGTGCGATGAGCAGTCCAAATAAACCCGCAAGAAGAAGGGAAAGGAGGGAGAGAGAAAGGTAGAAAAGATACATTATCTAACCTCCCACATGGCAGCAAGCCATCCCCAGTTGAGAAGCAGGAATATGAGGAAAACACCCATAAACAGAAGGGTTAGTGTAAGCGTTCCCGGTGCTTCAAAACCTCCATGCTCCTTAGCGGGTGGTGGAGGTGAGGCTACTTGAAGTTGCATGTCCTGAGGGCCTCTTACAGGCTCTCCAAAGAATACCGAAAAGACCACTATGAGGATCCACATAAGGGCCCCCACGACTGCAGCTATACCACCAACAGCAAAGAGCACCCAAAAGAAATCAGTGGCTGGGTTGAAGGTGTAAGTGAAGGGACCGCCTGAGAAGGTTATGTCGTAGTGCCTTCTTGGCACACCAAAGGCACCGAGTATATACATAGATACTGCAAGCACCGCTATACCCAAGCCAAAAACCCAAGGCTGGATCTTTGCAAGACCAAAGAATGCGATCTTCTTTCTAAAGATCAGAGGAATAAGGTAATAGGTAGCTCCCATAAAGGCTAAGGTGGTTCCACCAACCACGGTACCCTTGAAGTGTCCCGGAATGGAGAGGGTGTTGTGAACTATTATGTTAGTTTGCTCCATCCCATTAACCACACCGGTAATACCACCGATGAAGCCAAAGATTATTATGGATAGAAACACTGCAGAGAAAGCGGGATTGCCCCAAGGTGCATTCTTTAACCAGTCAAACAAACCTTTTGTAAATCCTCTCCTCCTTTGGGCAGATTCAATGGCAGAGGGCACAGCAAAGGCGTGTATCATAGAAGCAAGGACCGCAATATACATTATGTAGCTTGTGTTAAAGACCTTCCAAGCTGGGCTTGGACCTGGGTCCACCAAAAGGTGGTGCGCTGCCGCAACGTTTATGCCGATAATATACAGAACAAAGGCGATCCTGCTCACCTTTTCATTTATGGATGTTCCACCTACAGTAAGGAAGGCTCCAAGATACCAAACTGCTATCATAGCTGTTACGTTGATCTGTTGGGAAGGGTGTCCTAAACCCCACCAGACGAGTTTATAAACGCCCGCGTCCATACTCTTTATTATTCCCAAAGACCAGAGTAAAGTAGGTATGTATATGATCGCACCGGAAGCAAGGGTTATAATGGCTATTATGGCTGCAGCCACAAGACCAAACGTAAAGAGAGGGAGGGAGTCTCCATAGGTCCTTTCCTTTCTTGCGATCAGCAAGTTTGCAAAGAAGAGGAAGACCCCTATGAGGGCACCAACCGCAAAAAGGATAATACCAAGATAATAAATAGGATGGGCTTGTAGCGGTGCATAAGAGGTCATAAGGACATCTGCATTACCCGAAAGTATGGTGAAGTTTACCAGCAGAAAACCAAGAACCATAAGTATAAATGCAAGCCATCCAAACTTTGGAGAGGACATTCTGGAGTTTAAAACTACAGTGGAACCAAAGTAAAGCCCTGCGATTTCAAAAAATACTATCCAGAAAATCAGGGCATTTAGCCCATGAAGGGTTAATACCCTGTAATACCAATCTACAGGGAGGAGATGCACCACCTGCCACCTTGTTAAGACCAAAAGGAGCGCCGCTATTACACCTATAAGCAGTGAGACGACAGCCATAACTGCGTTAAGTTGGATGAGCCTCTCGGCTCTCAAATCTACCTTCAATCCTGTAATATCACAAGTTCTAAACATGGCTTTACCTCCTCACTCCTTTACTATTATTTTTCCTATCATCATGTGATGACCAATACCACAGAATTCGTTGCAAACTATGGCAAACTCTCCGGTAGAGGTGGGCTTAAACGTCAGCACGTAATCATAACCCGGATACACCATAAAGTTCATGTTCACAGGCTGTAGGGAAAAACCATGAAGCAGGTCCAAAGAGGAAATGTGAAACCTATACTCCTGCCCTTTCCTTAGAACCAATACAGGCTCCCACCTCCACATCTTTCCCACCAAAAACACATCGCTGTTAGGCGGGGGTTCAACTACCGGTATGCCGTTCATCTCCCCAACCTTATACTTTTCAATGAAAGCCATGGTCAGAGCGTTAAATTCCTCAGGCGTTGTTCTGTAAGTGGTAAAGGATGGATTCTGTTTGCCATAGATGTGCCAGACGATCATCCAGAAAAAGAGAATGAGACACACCACAAGGGCTAGGGTGATCCACATCTTTTCGTCCTTTGCTACCCTCTTAAAATACCATCCTTCTTCAGGCGGTAGTAGCGCCATCTTATCTACCTCCTAAAAGCTCCTGCTTGATTTCCGCAGGTATGGGTGAGAGCCACGCAAGCTCTATAAGTCCCCAGATAAGATAGGAGACTGCATAAATCGTGACCCCCAAGAAAAGCAAAAGCATAAAATCATCAAGTACTAACTGAAGGAAAGGTGTCTTCCTTTCCTCCGTCTTTCTCTCCTCCATGGCTACACCTCCGTAAGGATTTACTCACCAATTAATTTTATACTTTACGGTAAAAAAGCAACATCTAAATTTCTTACAAAATTATCTTAATTTAACATGATTAACTTTATTAAAATCTGCTTATATTATTAAGTAAATGGTTGCTTACAGGAGGTAAAACATGGTTCAGATCCAAAGGCTTTACATAGCCTTTCAGAGGCTATCCTATCTCTTTAGTAGATTTTTCTCTTCAAAGCTCAACCCACTCTATCACTTGGGTGCAATTGCTATATTTTTGCTTGTTATAGATGCCATCTCCGGAGTTTATCTGTTCTTCTTCTACAGTATAGACCCTCAGCATTCCCACGCATCGGTGGAGGCAATATCAGAAAGCTTTTTAGGAAATATAATGAGAGGAATACACAGATACTCCTCCGATGCGCTGATACTAACCGCAGTTGCCCATATGATACACGTGATAATCACCGATAGGTTCAGGATGTTTAGGTGGATTGCTTGGGTTAGTGGGGTTGCCACTTTACTCATTTTTTTAGCCATAGGTATATCGGGATACATACTGGTTTGGGATGAAAGGGCACAGCTTGTGGGCATACTCACCGCAAAGTTCTTTTCATTCCTGCCAGTGTTTGGAGATGCACTGATGAGCGCCTTTCTTGGAAGTGATCTTAAATACTTGGGAGGCCTCTTTAGAATTCTACTCTTTGCACACATAGCCTTAACTATACTTATTGTCTTTACTCTGTGGATTCATGTGATGAGAAACGCAAGGCCAAGGCTCATACCTCCTAAGTTTCTTTACATCTCCATAACTTTACTCATAGTTTTACTCTCCGTAGTTTTCCCAGCAAAGAGCGATCCACCAGCGGTAATCCACAAACTTCCCTTTGAGATGAGCGTAGATTGGTTTTACCTCTTTGGTTATCCTCTCCTCAAATACATACCCATGTCCGCAAACTGGCTGATCTTTTTGGGCTTCTTTACCTTTCTCTTTATCTTTCCCTGGCTCATAAAGGGAAGAAGAAACCCACCTGCAAGGATAGATACGAATAAATGCACCGGTTGCGAGCAATGTTACATAGATTGCCCTTACGAGGCAATAATCATGAGGGAGTTTGACGGTGAAAAAAAGGCATTTTTGAGTGAGGAAAAGTGTGCCGGTTGTGGCATATGCGTAGGCTCCTGTAGTGTGCAAGCCATAGACATACCTACCTTCCCGGTGGATGATATAATTGAAAGAATAAAGCAAGAAAAACCGTCTTACGTGGTCTTTAGATGTCCTTTTAGTGCGGTTCCATCTGAAAAAGAGAAACTTTTGAGCTTTACTTTGCCCTGTGCTGGTGCCTTAAACACGCATTATGCGGAAGAAATTCTAAGGATGGGTGTGGAGGGATTGATAGTTATAGCTTGCGAATACGAAGATTGCTACTTTAGGGAAGGAAACAAGTGGCTCGAAGAGAGATACGAAAGAAAGAGGAGACCTATACTGAGAAAAAAGGTTGAGGGTGGAAGGATTTTAGTAATCGAAGCACCTTACGTTAAGTCGGTGGATAAGGAAATAGAGGAATTTATAGGTGCAAAAAAAGAGGGGAAAGACATACGTATTATCCCCTCTGGAAAAGTTAATTACGCCTTAGCAAGCCTTGTATTATCGGTCCCCATCTTTCTTTTCTACCCGCTGACCACACATCACGTTTCTTTTTATCCAACTGAAAGCTCCGCGGTGGTAGTTAGCTTTAAATACAGGTCTTCCCCAGTAAAGGAGGCAGTACAAAAAGGTGAAGGCTTAAAACATATGCGAGCTCAATCTACCATAATAAAAGAAAGGTCTCCTATAAAGGTAGAGGTCTACGAAGATGACAAGGTTATTTACTCCAAGATCTTTAATCCAAGGGGTATAAGGAAAGATGCCTCTATCTTTGTTTACGATGAGATTTTTCTCAAGCCTGGGAATTACCAACTTTTGGTAAGGATAGAAGAGACGAAGGTCAAAGGTGTTGAGAAAACCGCAAAGGTTGAAGCTTCCTTAAAAGCTAAGGACAGCATTTTGGTAACCTACGATGAAGGCACAGGTGGATTTTCTGTTTTTAAATGAAGGGGACGTCCCCCCAACCTCTAAGGGAACTAACCTTCACTTGGCCTGCTCTGAAGGCTTTTAAGCTTTTATGCGCTTGCTATGTCTTTATCTATCCCAAGCTGTGGAGAGTCTTTTAAAGAGCCTATCACAGAAGTAAAAGCGGGATTGACTTTGATAACTTCTACTCCGTTTAACTTTGCAGTTCTTTCAATCTTTGAAAGTAAGCTCTTAAAGTTCCAATGATGTAGTCTCTTCCTTAGCTTAGCCTTTCCGTCCCCACGATAACCACGATTGACTTTCTTTAAGTTTTCTATAGCTATAGCTTTTCCTTTCTCTTTTGCTATTTTTACTATTGTGTGCCAAAAGCCACTCTTCGTAGTCCCTTCTGTTTTTTGGAAAGCTGATAAACTCGTGTAAGCTAATAGTTTGATAGCTTAAAAGATTTCCATCAAGGCTTACTTCTGCTAATGCTAAATGCAATGGACTTGCATTTGTGTCTATGGCTATTACTCCATACTCTTTGGTTAGCCATACCTCAGGTGTAGGAAATTCAAAAGAAATATTCCCATAAATCTCTCCTTCCTTTAGCTTTAGCTCTACTGTGTAAGGAAAATACACATTACTTTTAGAGCTTTCCCAAAGCATAGTCAAGAATGTATTCCACTTGTCTTTTTCGTTGCTTGGTTTTCTCAGCACCTTTGCATAAATAAATTCCCTATTCCCTGTTGTAATTCTTAGGTATAGCTTTCCGTTTATGCTTTCAAACGTTATAAGTCTGTTTCCTTTATCTGCCTTTGAACCTACGCTTATTAAAGTTCCCTGTCTTTGTTCTTTCCACTTTCTTTTTAACTGCTGCTTTCTTTGCTTTCCTTGTTTCTGTTTTTACAGAGCTTTTCAAAAAGGGCTTTACTACCAAACACAACTTTTTTGTCTGTTGAATACTGTTTTGCTTTGTAGATAGCAGAGTCTATGTATTTGGTAGGCAGGTCAGGAAACAGTTGTCTTAGCTTTTGGTATATTTGGTTATGGGAGTTTTTGGTTTTTAGCAGTTTATATGCAGACCTTATGGCAGATGATTGATTACGCATTAATTCTAAGAGCTTTTTTCTGTCGGAACTGTTCAGCTGGAGTTTGAATTGCACGCTTACATACATCTTAGGCTTTTATTATAACTACCTTGAGGGATTTTTAGAACATCCTCAAAGACACTTGACATTGAATGATTAATCGTTAATATTATTTTTTGCGTATAAGTAATATCAAGGTGAGCTATGAAGGAGGTGAGCTATGAAGGTAATCTTTATTTTTCTATTGGTCTTCTTAGCCTTTGGGCATGATTTGTGGGTGGAAAGAGAAAGCAAAACTCTAATCTTACGCTACGGACATTTAATGCCAAAGAGGGGAGAGGAGAGCCTCATAAAATACGACCCGGATAAAGTGGTTGTTTCAGAATGTTTTAACAATGCAGGAGAAAAAGTAGAAGCAAAGATCAGCCGGTCTTATCCTTTTAGGGTTGAAGGTGAGTGTGCGGTCCTATATGTGGTCTTTAGCTCTGGATACTGGACTAAGAACGCAGATGGCACAAAGAACCTCCCAAAGGATAAAGTCCCTGGAGCTATTGAAAGCTGGTTGTCTTATGAAAGCCTAAAAAGCATTCAAAGATGGGCACCCACCTTCTCAAAGCCTTTGACCGATGACTTGGAGATAGTCCCACTTGAAGATCCTTTTAGCTCACCAGTAGGAAAAAGGTAAGTTTTATGGTCTTATACAAAAGAAAGCCGATGAAGGATATGACGGTTTTGCACAATGGTAAGGTGGTCGGATTAACGGATGAAGAAGGCAAGATAAGGCTGAAACCAAAGGAGGGTATAAACATAATAAGCACTACGCTGAAGGAAAAAGGGGATGGAGTGAAAAATGATTACATTCTGAAAACTGCAAGCTTACAGTTTGAGGTAAGATGATGCTTCTGTTCTTTTTCCTCTTATCCCTTTCTTTTGCTCACGATTTGGAATACAACTCTTTTAGGGAAGGAAACTGTATAGTAGTTAAGTTTTACTTTCCAACCGGTGGAAGTTTCTCCTACGAGAGCTATCAGGTGTTTGGACCTGAGAAAGACAAACCGTTTCAGGTAGGAAGAACGGATGCCTTAGGACGAATTATTTTTTGCCCAGATAAACCAGGACGCTGGACTATAAGGACCTTTTCAGAGGATGGGCACGGTGCGGTGGTTGATCTTGACGTTGAAGATGGAAAATTACAACAACAAGGGGGAAAGCTAAGCATCTATCAAAAGCTTTTGGTAGGTTTTGGTGTGATACTTGGTATATTTGGGCTGGTTGAAATATACCTAAGGAGGGTTTTACCATGGTTAAAAGGACAGCTTTAGCAAGCCTTTTTTTGATAGGTGTTTCTTTTGCTCATCACGGCACCGCTACCTTAGGAGGGGTAGGTTTGGAGGGTCCAGGCGCACCTATAGAAACAAGTAGTTCTTATACATTGCCTGAGGGGCACTGGCTTTTTTCTTTAAAGTTGGATTATCCAAAGTTTAGGAAGTATTCTTTTGAAAACTTTCCAGATCAAAAAGATTATTACCAGTTTTGGACCTTAGGTATAGGTTATGGGTTCAAACCTTGGCTATCAGGCTATCTATTTGTCCCCTACTACATAAAAAAGAAATAAAGTCCTTGGATGAAAACGATCCTTCCGTTGGTCAGTATGAATATAGAAACGCTGGGTTTGCTGATCCTTTAATCATGGTTGTATTTGGATTTAAATACGATGAGGGGTTTATGCTTCCACCAAAAAGGGAAAGCTTGGATGAGCTCATGGATTGGCGGTTCAGTTTATATGGTGGCATTTCCCTGCCCACAGGCGAGACCGAAAAATACGATAGAAAAAGAAACCCAAACGGTGATTTCTCGCCGGACATGGCAACAGGCTTTGGCAAGCCAACTATAATATTAGGTTTTACAGCCAGCAAACAGTTAGAAAGCTTTCCTAAACTGACATTTACCTTAGACACAAACTACATCAAGTTTTTTGAACATGAGTATAATTACCGACAATCCATAGGTAGTCCTCGGAAAAAGTATAAGTTTGGCGATGAGTTCCGCCTAAACTTAGCTTCAGTCTATAAACTTTACTCGAGCGCAGAAAGAGGATTCAGAATAGACGCCGTATTGGAGGCAAACTTTCAATACAATCAGAAGGATAAGGAAGATGGAATAAAGCTTGAGGATTCAGGAGGAAAGATACTTTACGGAACTTTTGGAGGCAGGCTCTATTACAAAAACCTTTCCTTAGCGGCAGGGTTAAAGCTTCCCCTCTGGAAAGACCTAAACCAGCATAACCAACAGCAAGGGGCTGAGGGTAAGGAAAAGTACAGGCTTTTAATGAGCCTGTCCTTTACCTTTTGAACCATGCATATACCTGATGGGTTCGTAGCTCCCCAAATTTACATACCTGCCTATATACTTGACCTGCTTTTTGTACTTTATGCTCTAAGAAGGTTTAAAAGTGCGCTCCAGGAGAAGGTCATACCTTACCTTGCCTCTTTATCTTTGTTTTCCTTTGTAATATCCACATTAGCCATACCTCTACCAGGGGGCACATCGGTGCATGGTTTGGGTGTGGCTCCTATTTCCATACTGTTTGGTTACTGGGTAGCCTTTTTAAGCTACTCTATCATACTTTTTCTTCAGGCTACGCTTTTGGGAGAAGGAGGAATTACAACCTTTCCGATAAACTCCCTCCTTATAGCTTTGATCGGTAGCCTTTCAGCTTTTTATATACACAAAGTCTTGAGACCTATGGGAGAAAGCATCTCTCTCTTTGTCTCTGGCTTTGGTTCTACACTCCTTTCTGCCTTATTCTTAGCAATCACCTTAGGAATCCATCCATATCTGTTTAAAGATGAGAGGGGAATGCCAATCTACTTTCCCTTTGATTACTCCATTACCCTACCTGCTCTGATCCTGCCTCATATCATTGTGGGTTTTGGTGAGGGCTTACTGAATGTCCTTTTGGTGAGAAAACTTAAAAAGAGGATAAACTATGAAAGATAAACTTTTTCTATTAGCATACCTCATCTTTGTTGTATTTCTCTCTTCTCTTTCTTCTGCCAAAGTTCTACTTATAGTAAGCCTGATATTGGTTTTGGCTACTGCAGCACTCCCTATCAAGAAAAAGCTCAATACTATAAAGAGGGCTACTTATGTATGCTTGCTGTTTAACTTCCTTGTGTCCCTACCTTACTTTTTGGCAGGTCTTTGGCTCGGTCAGGATCGTTCCGAATATCTGTTAATGATGACTCTTAGGTCTTTCTCCCTAACTCTAACAACCTTTACTTTCTTTAAGTTTATTAATCTTTTCAAAGCCTTAGATTTTTCAAAGAACCTTAGCTTTTTGCTTGTAATAGTTTCAAGCCATCTTTTAACTTATGTCAGTCTTATAAGAGAATTTAGAGAAGCTTTAAAGAGTAGGACCATGAGAAAGCTAGACAGAAGAACAAGGCTTAACTTTTACGAGAGGGTGCTTACTTTCTTTTTTGAAAGGTCCATGCATACTTCTGAAGAGCTTTATCATGCTATGAAATCAAGGGGGTTTCATGATTGAGCTTAGGAACCTTTGGTTTAAGTATGAGGATGAGTATGTGCTTAAAGATATAAACCTCAAAGTGGATAAGGGAGAAAGGGTAGTTATTCTGGGTATAAACGGTTCAGGAAAGAGCACCCTTCTAAAGATTCTCAACGGTCTTCTCTTCCCAGAAAGGGGAGAATACCTTTACAAAGGCGAAAGGTTGAACGAAAAAAGTCTAAGGGATCCTAAGTTTAACCTTAGGTTTCGCAGGGAAGTTGTCCTCCTCTTTCAGAACCCAGACGTAATGCTTTTTAATCCAACGGTGTATGATGAGATGGCTTTTGGGCTCAGGCAGTTGGGATTAAAAGNGAGAGAAATCAAGGAGAGAGTACTAAGATGGTCTGAGGTATTTGGACTTAGTCCTTATCTGGAAAAGATTCCTTACAGCCTAAGCAGAGGTCAAAAACAGAAGCTCTGCTTAGCCTGTCTTTTAATCCTTGAGCCAGAGGTTTTACTTTTGGACGAGCCTACTTCAAACTTAGATCCAAAAAGCACAGGTTTGCTAATAGACATCCTCCAAGAGTTAGACCTTACTACCGTGATCTCAACCCATAATCTTAGCTTGGTGCCAGAGCTTGGAAACAGGCTTGTAGTATTAGGAGAAGGGGGCAGGATAATCTACGATGGAAGCGTGGAAGGGTTTCTTTCGGATAAAGAAAAACTAATAGAAGCGGGCCTTATGCACAAACACAGAGACAAACCATACTACCACTTGCACTAAAAGAGCTCTTAGTATATATTTAATGAATAATCTTTCACCGAGGCAAGCTATGTGTTTGGCCATACCTGCACAGATAGAGCAGATAAGAGAAGACAACAGCGCAGTGGTGAATACTATGGGAGTGAAAAGAATAATTTCCTTGGAGCTTTTGAACGAACCTGTAAGGCAAGGGGATTGGGTCCTGGTTCATGTAGGTTTTGCCATATCAAAGCTGGATGAAGAAGAAGCATTAAAAAGTTTGGAGCTTTTTGAGGAGATACTGTCAATGGAGGAAGAGTTTGAAAACCTTTGAGCTGACGGAATTCAGGGATAGCAAAAGACTAAGAACCATAGAGAAAGCTATAAAAAGGCTTGTGGAAAGGATAGGTAGAGTGGTAAATATAATGGAATTCTGCGGTGGACATACTCACGCTATAGTAAAATATGGCATAGACCAGCTTTTGGAAGGTTATGTTAGGTTCGTACATGGTCCTGGCTGTCCAGTCTGCGTGATCCCACAATCAAGGATAGACCTTGCCATACACATAGCAAGGCAGGAAAACACCGTGCTGTGCTCCTATGGAGACCTTTTAAGAGTTCCGGGTTCCCAAAGAAAGAGCCTTTTGGACCTAAGGGCTGAAGGTAGGGAAGTTAGGATGGTAAATTCCTCTTTGGAAGTGCTAAAAATTGCGCAAGCTGAGAGTAAAAAAAATGTGGTGTTTTTTGCCATAGGCTTTGAAACAACCANACCCCAGACTGCAGTCTTGCTATTAAAAGCAAAGCAGTTAGGACTAAGAAATCTTTACGTTGTTTCGAACCATGTAGTAACTCCATCTGCCATACAGCACATACTCAATTCCCCCGAGATAAGGGATATAGGAAAGGTTAGCATAGATGCTTTTATTGGTCCAGGGCACGTAAGCACCATAATAGGGGTAAGACCTTACGAATATTTTTCAGAGGAGTTTTTAAAGCCTGTTGTAATATGTGGTTTTGAACCACTGGATGTTATGCAAGGAGTATGGATTTTGGTCAAGCAGATAGCCAAAGGGGAGGCTTACGTGGCTAATCAATACACCCGTTTTGTTACATACGAGGGGAACTTAAAAGCCCAAAAACTCGTTTCGAAAGTTTTTGAGCTTAGGAAGGAGTTTGAGTGGAGGGGTTTAGGAATTGTGCCTTACAGCGCCCTGAAGCTAAGAGACGAGTTTGAGGAGTTTGACGGAGAAAAAAGATTCTATATAAACCTACCAAGACCTAAGGAGCATCCTGCCTGTATATGTGGAAAGATCATAAGAGGTGTAGCTTTGCCTACTGAATGCAAACTATTTGGGACCGTTTGCACACCCCAAAATCCCATAGGTTCCTGCATGGTTTCCTCAGAGGGTGCTTGCAACGCTTACTATAGGTATAAAAGACTATGAGGATCCTTCTTCTCTGCCATAGATTCAACTCCCTTGCTCAGAGAGTTTACTGTGAGCTAACTGAAAGAGGTCATGAAGTGTCTATTGAGCTTGACGTTCATCCAGAGCTTACGGTAGAAGCCTTTAATCTTTACAAGCCTGATTTGGTAATTGCACCTTTCTTGAAGCGCAAAATTCCAAAGGAAGTTTGGCAAAAAGTAAAAACGTTTGTGATACACCCTGGTCCCCCTGGGGATAGGGGTCCTTCTGCCTTAGACTGGGCTATCTTAGAAAAAGCAAAAGAGTGGGGAGTTAGCTTTTTAGAGGCGGTTGAAGAATACGATGCGGGACCAGTCTGGAGCTATAGAACCTTTCCTATGAGAAAGGCAAGAAAGTCCAGCATATACAGAATGGAGGTTACAGAAAGTGCAGTGGATTGTGTGTTAGAAGCTTTGGATTATATGCTTGAAGATAGAGAGCCTAAAAAGATATATCCAAAGGGCTCTTGGAAACCTTACATGGATCAGTCCTACAGACGCGTAGATTGGTTTAAGGATAGCACTGAAGAGGTAATAAGAAAGGTCTATGCTTCGGATAGCCAGCCTGGAGCTTTGGCATGCTTAGGAGGAGAAGAATACTATCTTTACAATGCACACAAAGAGGATATGCTCAGAGGAAAGCCTGGAGAGATACTGGCAATTAGAGATGAGGCGGTATGCATTGGAACTATTGATGGGGCTGTTTGGATTACCCACATGAGAAAAAAGGAAAAAACTCAATAAAACTTCCAGCCCAAAGGGTAATACCGCATCTTTTGGATAAAGCAAAGGAGGAGCCTATAAAACCTTGGGAGAAGATTGATTTTAATACCTACCGGGAGATCATTTACGAGGAGGTGGCAGGGATAGGATACATAACATTCAACTTTTACAACGGAGCCATGTCCACCCAGCAGTGTGAAAGACTTTTGGAAGTGTTTAGGTATGCAAAAGAAAGGCCGACAAAGGCTATTGTGCTTTTGGGACAGGAGGATTTCTTTTCAAACGGGATGAACTTAAATACTATAGAAGCCTCCGAAAGTCCGGCGGATGAATCCTGGAGAAACATAAACGCTATGGATGACCTATGTGAGGAAATTCTAAAAACATTGGACAAGCTGACTGTAGCAGGTCTGCAGGGAAATGCGGGAGCGGGTGGCGTTTTCTTAGCTCTAACTTGCGATTTAGTCTTTGCTAGGGAAGGTGTGGTTTTGAACCCCCACTATAAAAACATAGGCAATCTCTATGGGTCTGAGTTTTGGACATACACTCTACCTAAGAGGGTTGGGTGGGAAAAGGCAAAGGAAATAATGCAAAACAGAATGCCTATAAGCTCCAAAAAAGCTTACGAAATTGGCCTAATAGACTTAGTTTTTGGAAGAACACCAAAGGAGTTTAGGGAAAAAGTTTCTGGATTTCTTGAAAGCTTTATAAACACGAGTGATTATGATGTTTTTCTGAAAAGGAAAAGGGAGGAGAGGATTAGGGATTGGACGGAAAAACCGCTTTTTGAATACAGAAACGAAGAGCTTGAGAGAATGAAGCTTAACTTTTTTGGGTTTGACCCAAGCTATCACATAGCCCGCTACTATTTTGTCAGAAGAATACCACCTTTTAGAACACCTCCCTACCTTCCTTGAAGATTTCCCTGTTAACCAGAAAAACCCTGAGAAAGTAGTTTATTAATTCTGGCTCCTTCAGAGCCATTTGAAAAAATTCTTCCGTAAATCTATATATCTTTTCTCCTTGTAGATATATTCTCTTGGTTTATTCTTCTTAACCTCTCCGCTACATAGCTAGAAACAGTTAGCATTATCTCTTTTGCCAGCTCTTCCTTTGATTCAAAGTAGTTGTAAATATTGCCCACACTCATTCCAAGGGCGTTGGCAATATCCGGTATAACGGTGTTGTGATACCCTTTTTCAGAAAAAAGCTTACAGGCTGTTCTTATTATCTCAAGTTTTTTCTTTTCCTTAAGTAGGGACCTGTCCATGATAATTTTATTTAGTTAATTACAAAACTAAGGCAATAACTTTTTAAGTTTTATGTTTTCGCATTGAGAGCAACCAGTGGGGAGCTGAGGCTATTAAGCTACACTGTATCCTACCCTTTTTTAAATCTTGCAGATTTCGGAGTTTGAACTATATAATATATTCATGATTTACTCAGAAACTGTTAAATACGCTTTGTTGGCTTTAGCTTATTTAGCCTTACAGAAAGGGCGGCTTGTGAAGGTAGAAGAGATCGCTCAAGTGCAAAGCATCCCTAAACCCTTTCTCTCAAAGATCTTTCATAAACTGGTCAGGGAAAGGGTTTTAAAATCATACAAGGGTCCCGAATGGGGGTTTTACATTTGCTATCCAACCTGAAGAAATATCCATATACGATGTGATAAGATACCTTGATGAGGACTATCGCTTAGATTACTGCGCTTTGAGACCTGGAAGATGTGAAGAGTGGCAAACTTCACCCTGTGCAATTCACGATAAGTGGACAGACCTTAGGGAACATATTATGGAATACTTGACAACAACTACTATTGCAGAACTGGCAGGTGTTGAAGAAAAGCACAAAAAGTCAATCCAAGTGGATGGAAGGAAGACTTAGGAGATTGAAAGGTTATAATTATTGAAATACGTCGGGTGAGAAATTAAGAAAAAGGCAAGTTTTCTTGTTGGAAAGCTCTTTGGAGGGTAGGGACTTATAATATCCCTAAACCTCGCCAAATAAGTTTTTCAATTACATTAGCAGGTGGAGGAAAGGTATAACACTTTTGGCTTACCTTTATGGATATGCTATTGGCTATAGTGGTTTCAGAAAAAGCTATGTGCTTGGTTAATTTCTCACTTAGAGTATAAATTTATAATGAGAGTGTCCATGAACAATCATTCGGAGGAAAGGTTATGTGCAAAGAGTGTGGATGCGGTGGAGAAAATCACAAAGAAAACAAGAAGGTAGTAGAAGTCTTAACAAAGGTTCTTGATGCAAACGACAGACAGGCGCAGGAGAACAGAGAGCATTTTGAAGAGTATGGTGTTTATGCCATAAACTTGATGAGTTCGCCCGGTGCTGGTAAGACTAGCCTTATAGAGGCTACGATAGAGGCTTTGGGTGATAGCTTGAAGATAGGTGTTATAGAGGGGGACCTTGAGACAGACCTGGATGCCCAACGTGTGAGAAGTAAGGGAGCACCAGCTGTTCAGATAAACACAGGAAGTGCTTGCCATTTAGATGCCTTTATGGTTCATAAGGGCATACACCAACTTCCGCTGAAGGATCTTGACCTTGTCTTTATAGAAAACGTGGGAAACCTGGTCTGTCCTGCATCCTACGATGTGGGTGCGCACCTGAACGTGGTTTTGCTTTCGGTGACAGAAGGTGCGGACAAGCCGGAGAAGTATCCAGTCATGTTTAGACACGCAGACCTTTTGGTGATAACAAAGATAGACTTGATTCCATACGTTGACTTCTCCATAGAAAGTGCAATAAGGTCCGCAAGGAAGGTAAAACCAGGTATGGACGTCATAGCGCTGTCTTGTAAAACTAAGGAAGGCTTGGAAGACTGGCTGGACTATCTTAAATTTAAGGTTAGGATGAATAGGAGAGCTTTGAGATGAACGTTCTTTGGATACACAGACTTACGTGCTGTGGAAACACCCACTCTTTTCTAAACTACGAGCATCTGGATAAACTTTTTGAGAAAATTAAGCTTTTGTACCATCCCTCCCTTTCGTTAAACGATGAAAGAGAGGTGGTGGAAAATATATTGAGTGGCAAATTGGATTTAGACGTGTTAATAGTTGAAGGGGCGGTATATGAAGATGATCTGGAAATTAAAAGGTTGTGCGAAACAGCTAAGGTAGTGATAGCCCTTGGTAGCTGTGCTTCTTACGGAAATATACCCGCCCTTTTAAACAGCAGGGTTTGTGGTTTGCAGTATCGTTTTAAAAACAAGGGAGGTCTGTTGGGAGCAGATTTTTTATCTTCAAGCGGTAAGCCTGTGATTAACCTTTCTGGTTGTCCAGCCCATCCCGATTGGATAGCCACTATTTTACTCTCAATTTACAACGACGAGAATATTGATTTAGACCAGTGGAACAGGCCAAAGGTCTTTTATTCCACTCTTGCCCATTGGGGATGCACAAGGAACGAATATTTTGAGTGGAAGATTGAAGCGGAAAGGTTAGGCTCTAAAAAAGGGTGTCTTTTTTACTATTTTGGATGTAGAGGGCCTCTAACCTACTCTTCATGTAATAAGATCCTTTGGAATTCTGTAAGCTCCAAAACCAGAGTTGGGACGCCATGTTTTGGATGCACTGAGTTTGATTTTCCCAGAGTGGGACTCTTTGAAACAAAACAATTTGCCAACATACCTGCAGAGCTCCCCATAGGTGTTTCAAAAAGAGGATACATAATGCTTTCTGGAATAGCAAAGGTCTTTGCTCCAGAGAGGTTGAAAATTGAGGATTGAAAAGAGAATATTAGCAAGGGTAGAGGGGACGGCTTACTTAGAGCTTGAGTGGAAGGACGGAGTTATCTCAGATGCAAGGGTAATAGTTGCTGGTTCAAGAAGTTTGGAAAAGGCGCTTGAAGGCAGGCCAGTGACAGATGCCCTCGTAATAACACCAAGGGTTTGTGGCATATGCGGTCATGCCCATCTAATGGCAAGCGTTTTGGCCATTGAAAATGCTCTTGGTAATCCTCAGATACCCAAAAAAGCAGAGCTTTTAAGAAAAATCACGCTTAACTTAGAAAAAATTCAGAACCATATAAAGTGGTTCTATCTTTTTTTGATGCCAGACTTTCTCAGGTTGGGTGAAGAGCTCAAAGACTTTGAACCATACAGCGGTTCAAAGTGGAAGAAGGCAATTTCCCTATGTGCTGATATAACTAAGGCTATTGCTCTATTTGCAGGCCAGTGGCCTCATTCTTCCTATGCAGTCCCGGGCGGTGTTACCTCCCAGCCAGACATCCATCAGATATACTCTGCAATGCAAATAGTATGCAATGTAAAGGAATTTTTCTTAGAGGATATGGTGGGCATGCCAGAAGAAGAATATAAAAAACTGGGAGAATCTGGACTTTGGGAGAAGATAGAGGGGGACTGTGGCATTTTTATAGAACTTACGATTAAGCACGGCTTGGATTGGAAGGGCAAATCATACTGCAGGATGATAACCTCCGAACAGGTTCCTTCTTGCAATAGTGTGGTAAAAGTTTTCTCAGGAAGAAGATTTCATCCTGCAAATTATGAAAGTATTCAGGTTTTAGAAAGAAGCGTATATTCACAGACACAAATTGTGCGCTACAAGTGGGCTCCCTGCGAAACGGGTCCTATAGTAAGGAGAATAGCCTCAGGAGACAAGATAGTAATCAGGCTACATAAAACCTACGGCTCAAGTTTTATTAGTAGAACCCTTTCCAGAATTTTAGAAGTTTGGGACCTATTGATTGAAGTAGAAAACCATCTTAAAAAACTTCCCTCTCTTTTAAAAGAACCTTCCTGTTTGGACCTTATGGACAAGGTAAAAAGATTAAATGGTGAAGGTGTGGCTTTTGTGGAGGCTTCAAGAGGAATGCTGATGCATAGGATAAAGGTTATTGAGGGGAAGATAGCGGATTACAGAATAGTCACCCCTTCTATGTGGAATCTGGGACCAAGATGTAGGAGATTTTTAGGAGTAGCTGAAAAATCTATATTAAACCTTAACAATCCTATACATGCTGAGATGGTATTGAAAAGCTTTGATGCCTGTTCTGTATGCACGGTTAGGTAGGGGATTGGTGATGAGTAGGATAAAGCTTTCTCACGGTGGCGGTGGTGAAGACAGCTGGAAGCTTATAAGGGAGATTTTTTTAAGATACTTTTCCAACCCGCATCTTAACAGATTAGAAGATTCTGCGGTTTTGGATGTGGGCAGTAAAATAGCCTTCACTACAGATGCCTTTACCGTAAAGCCAATACACTTTAAAGGCGGAAACATAGGAAAATTAGCAATAGCGGGCACTGTTAATGACCTTGCGGTTATGGGTGCAAAGCCTATGTATATCTCTGTCAGTTTTATCATAGAGGAGGGATTTTTGTTGGATGAGTTGGAGCTGATAGTAAAAAGCATGAAAGAGGAAGCGGATAAAACAGGAGTTCTGGTGGTTGCAGGGGATACAAAGGTGGTTCCAAAAGGTAGCGCAGATGGAATATTTATATCCACATCGGGCATAGGTCAGGTGCTTTTTGAAGGACTTTCTGCATCCAACGTAAAGCCGGGAGATGTTTTGATTATAACCGGTAGTATAGGAGATCACGGAGCGTGTATTCTTGCGGAGAGGGAAGGCTTTGAGATAGATGTAGAGAGTGACTGCAATAGCCTTTGGGATTTGGTGGAAGCCATACTATCCACCGGCGCACAGGTTCATGCCATGAGGGACCCAACAAGAGGGGGACTGTCTGCGGTGCTTCACGAGTGGGCTCAGGCTTCAAAAGTATCCTTCATCGTAGAAGAAGAACGCATACCCGTAAAGGAACCAGTTTTAGGCCTTTGTGAATTGTTGGGATTGGAACCCTATCACTTAGCTTCCGAGGGAAGGATCGTTATAGCGGTAAAAGAGGAAGATGCAAACAAAGTTTTGGATGTGCTAAAGGACAAAAACTTAGAGGGCTTTTCAGTTATAGGAAGGGCTGTTTCTTCAGAAAAAAGCCTGAGGTTCTTTTAAAAACTCCCTACGGAACTTACAGATATTTAGAGCCTCCTGCGGGAGAGCTTTTACCAAGGATATGTTAAATGCATGAGTTCTCTATAGTTCAAAGCCTTTTGGAGCTTGTGGAAAAGATTTGCGAGGAGCACAAGGCTAAGTCTGTCAGCAAAGTTGTCGTTAGCGTGGGCGTTTTGTCAGGCGTAGAACCTCATCTTCTCAAGGTTGCCTTTGACACCTTCAAAGAAAATACAATAGCCCACTCTGCAGAGCTTTTGTTGGAAATAGAAGGACTTACCCTGAGGTGCAACGAATGTGGAGCGGTTTCTGAAAAGAAAGAGTTAAACGTTCTGTGTCCCAAATGTGGATCCTTTAATACGACCATAGAAGGTGGTCAGGATCTTTTGCTAAGGAGTGTGGAGATGGAATATGAGGATGAAGATTGAAATCATAGGTGCGGTGCAGGGTGTAGGATTTAGACCCTTTGTCTATAGGCTGGCTAAGGAAATGGGACTGAAAGGATTTATCATAAACACACCAGAAGGTGTTAGGATAGAAGTGGAAGGAGAAAATCTTGAAGAGTTCTTAAAATTGCTACAAACCCAAAAGCCACCCCTTGCCCACATATACTCCCTTTCGGTAGAATACGCCCAACAGATAGGTTATACAGACTTTGAGATAAGAGAAAGTAATGCGTTTGGAAAGAAAGAGGCCTTTATACTCCCAGACATAGGAACCTGTGAGCAGTGTTTGATGGAACTGTTTAACCCTGAGGATAGAAGATATCTTTATCCCTTTATTAACTGCACTCACTGTGGTCCGAGGTTCACAATCATAGAAAGACTTCCTTATGACAGGGAAAACACTACTATGAAGAGCTTTAATATGTGTGAGCTTTGTAGAAAAGAATACGAAAACCCTGAGGACAGAAGATTTCACGCCCAACCTAATGCCTGTCCCAAGTGTGGTCCATGGGTTTCACTTTATGACAACAAGGGATCTTTGCTTGCGGAAAGGGAGGAAGCCATACTTTTAGTGTTAAAAGCTCTGAAGGAAGGGAAGATAGTGGCTGTAAAAGGTATAGGTGGTTTTCACCTTATGTGTAATGCGACAGAAGAGGAAGCGGTAAAAACCCTAAGGGAGAGGAAGAGAAGAAAAGAAAAGCCCTTTGCGGTGATGTTCAAAGACTTAGATCAGCTAAGAACCTTTGCCAAACCTACACCACTTGAAGAAGCCATTCTTTCTTCTCCAGAAAGGCCCATAGTTTTGGTGGAGAAAGGAAGTGGAACACTTTCAGAAGCGGTGGCACCAGGCTTAAAGAAGATAGGAGCCTTTTTACCATACTCGCCACTGCACTACATAATCACAAAAAATCTTGATTTTCCCCTTGTTGCTACCTCGGGCAATTACTCGGAAGAGCCCATAGTAAAGGATAACGCTGAAGCCCTTGAGAAGCTGTCCCAACTGGCTGATCTCTTGCTCCTTCACAACAGGGATATAAAAAGGCGGTGCGATGATTCTGTGGTTAAGGTAGTAGGAGGGGTGCCTTTGCCCATAAGAAGATCCAGAGGATATGCACCGTTACCTATAAAGCTTCCCTACAAACTATCAAAAAAGGTGTTGGCGGTTGGTGGAATGCTAAAGAACACCTTTGCCATAGCCTGGGAAGACAGGGTTTTTGTCAGTCAGCATGTTGGGGATGTGGAAAACTATCAAACTCTTAAGAGCTTTGAAGAGATGGTTTTAGACTTTATGGAGCTTTACGAGTTTGAGCCAGAGGTTGTGGTTTGCGATGCGCACCCAAGATACGAAACTACACGATGGGCTAAGGAGTTTTCCAAAGATAGGTCCATACCACTTTTGAAGGTGCAACACCATTATGCTCATATACTCTCCTGCATGGCAGAGAGAGGGTTAAAAGAGAAGGTGCTGGGAATAGCTTGGGATGGCACAGGCTATGGGACCGATGGCAACCTTTGGGGCGGAGAATTTTTGATCTGCGACTACAAAAACTTTGAAAGGGTATATCATTTCAGACCTTTTAGGTTGATAGGCGGAGAAAAGGCAGTTAAAGAACCACGAAGAGTAGCACTTTCCATCCTTCTTGAGGTGTTTGGCGAACAAGCCCTTAACCTTGAACTACCATTTAAAGAAAAAGAGCTTAACATACTGTTTATTTCTTGGAAGAAGGGAATAAATGCCCCCTTTTCAAGCTCGGTGGGAAGACTATTTGATGGTGTGTGTTCCCTTTTAGGCATACGACACTACAACAGCTACGAAGGTCAATCTGCAATGGCTTTGGAAGATCTTTATGACCCTTCTGTAAAAGACCACTACTCCTTTGAGATAGAGGGAAATGCGATAGACTGGCGTCCTCTGATTTTGGATCTTTTAAAAGACAAAAGTAAAGAAAAAGCCCCCTCAAGGTTTATAAACACCTTGGCGAAAATAGCTTTGGAAGTTGCAAAAAGAATAGAAATAGAAAGGGTGTGTCTTTCTGGAGGAGTAATGCAGAACGATCCACTTGTAAGCAAAATATTGGAGTATCTTACAGGAGAAGGTTTTAAAGCTTACACTCACCAAAAAGTTCCAGCCAACGACGGAGGTCTTAGTTTGGGACAGGTAGCCTATTCATTATTTTTGGATTAACCTTTTTAAGACGATAAACCTTGAATCTTCCTGATACTCTTCTAATGTAGGAATCGTGCAGTCTGGGCTACAGAGAGGCTTTGTGGGTATGCTGAGGATAATTTGCTCCCTTACAAGCTGGGTTAGGTCAAAATGTTCTTCGTCTTCCAAAAAACACACGTTCAGATCTTGAGCTTTTAGGTTTATAGTCAGCTTCTCTGGAAAGTTTTCCAGTCTTACAGTTTCTTCGCTTTCAATCTCCCTTACAAATGGCGTTAGACATCTACTGCATCCAAGCTTAATTTCTCCCTTGATTTTCAAATTAACCAAATAGCCACCTGCTGCTTTTTCTATCTCCACTTCTACATCTACCGGCTTTTCCAGATCTCCAAGGTCTGCCGGCAAATTTAAGTCCTTTGGACCGATCGTGTAAAAGCCGGAGAACCGTTTTGAAGTTTTGAAAATTTCCTTTAGGTTTAATACGGGCATAAGATTTAAAATAAGTTAGTTGAGGTCTTTTTCAAGGAGGAGAAAAATGAAAGTTGTATGCATAGGAGGAGGAACGGGTTTGTCCAATCTTTTGAGGGGGCTCAAAAAAGAAGTTGGAAACCGCATAGAGGACCTCTCCGCTATAGTGACTGTAGCAGACAGTGGTGGAAGTACGGGAAGGCTAAGAAAGGCTTATCACATTCCTGCACCCGGAGACATCAGAAACTGTTTGGTAGCACTATCGGAAAGTGAAGAGATCCTTCAGAAGCTGTTCCAATACAGGTTTAAAGGCGGAGAGTTAGAGGGACACTCCTTTGGAAACCTCTTTTTGGTAGCACTAACCGACATTACAGGCAGTTTTATTTCAGCCATAAATTTGGCTTCTCAGATACTCAGAACTAAGGGGGAGATAATTCCGGCTACTACGGAAGACATTAATCTGTTGGCAGAGTTTTCAAACGGAGAAGTGGTTGAAGGGGAGGAGAGTATAACCGAGTATGGTAAGGCGAGCAAGGCTAAGATAGTTAAAGTTTGGATTGAACCACCTGATGCTAGGGCGCCCATTGACGCCATAGCAAAGGTTCAAGATGCAGATTTAATTATCTTTGGTCCAGGCAGTCTATACACCAGCATAGTCCCCAACTTGCTAATTAGCGATCTGAGGGAGGCAATAGAAAGCTCAAACGCTATAAGGATCTTTATAGTAAATGCTATGACCCAGCCGGGCGAAACGGATGGCTACAGCGCCTATGACCACATAAGAGCCTTTTTGGAAACTACCGGTCTTTCAAGGGTGGATATAGCTATTCTCAACACAAAGATGCCTTCCGATGGGGTTTTAAGAAGATACATAGAACAAGGACAAGAGCCGGTTATACCAGACATAGCAAAAATAGCCAAAGCGGGCATAACTGTATATGCGGAAGATCTGATAGGAGAAAACCAAGATTTTGTAAGACACGATCCAGACAAGCTAACGGATACGATCCTAAGAGCCTATTCTCATGCACTTTCTTGAGTTTAACACCTCTTTAATTCCAGAGGAACAAGCGGAGGTTTTGGTAATAGGCAGTGGCATAGGTGGTCTTGTTTGCGCCTTAACTCTGTGGGAATTAGGACTAAAACCTGTTATCATCACCAGAGGTGTAGGTAATACCTTTTACTCTCAAGGTGGTATAGCCTGTGCAGTAAGTCCTCAAGATAGTCCTTCCCTTCACTTTTTGGACACTCAAAGAGCAGGGAGGGGTCTTTGTAATTCCAGAAGCCTTTGGGTTATGGTGGAAGAAGGTCCTCAGAGGATAATAGACCTCCAAAGGTGGGGTGTGATCTTTGATGAGGACAAAGCCTTAGAGGGAGGTCATTCTGTGCCAAGGGTGCTAAAGGTAAAGGACCATACGGGAAAAGCCATATACACCGCCCTTTGGGAAAGGATAAAAGAAAAAGGTATAAAGGTTGTAGAGGGAGAGCTACAGGAAATATTGGGAGAACAAGCTGTAGAGGGAGCCATTGTTTTGGAAGGAGGAAGGCTAAAGTTTTTTAGGACAAACTTTTTGGTGTTGGCTACAGGTGGAGCAAGCTCTATGTTTCTACACTCTTCCGGACACGTTAAAGGCGATGGAATAGGCATAGCTTTCAGAAAAGGCGTGCCCATAAAAAATCCTGAGTTTGTCCAGTTTCATCCAACAGTCTTGGAAAATTCTTCCTTTCTCATCTCAGAGGCAGTAAGAGGCGAGGGAGCTATTTTGATAGATGACAAAGGCAATAGGTTTGTAGATGAACTTCTGCCAAGGGATCAAGTGGCAAGGGCGATATATTCTAAACTAAAAGAGGGAAGGAAGGTATTCCTTGACCTTAGACCCATAGCAGAAAAAGGGGTGGATATCAAAGAAAGGTTCCCTACCATATACTCTAAGCTTGTGGAAAGCGGTTATGACCCATACAAACAACCCATACCTATCGTTCCCGCAGCACACTATTACATAGGTGGTTTAGAGGTTTCCACTTATGGGCAGACAAGCATTTTTGGCCTTTATGCGGTGGGAGAGTGCAGTTGCACAGGAGTCCACGGCGCCAACAGGCTCGCTTCTAACTCTTTACTTGAGGGCTTAGTCTTTGGCTACAGAACTGCTTATCAGATCTATCATGACAAAAAATATGCAAAAAAGAGCAGAGCCCAATTTAAACACATCGCTTCAGGACACGAAAAGCCCAAATACAGCTTTGAAGACTTAAAAGTTTTAATGTGGGATCACTGCGGTATTGAAAGGGAAGAAGTTTCCTTAGCGGAAGGTATAAAAAAGCTTTTAAATTGGCTAAAGGATTGGAAAAGTTGGGAGAGGACTCCAGAAAGCAGAAGGCTTTTTGACATAGGTCTTGTAGCTCTTGCTACACTAATTGGTGCCCTGCAAAGAAAAGAATCAAGGGGATGCCATTACAGAAAGGACTTTCCTTACCAAAGGGACCAGTTTGAAAGGGATACTATAATAGATTTCTTTGGTTTAAACTTATTGGAATGAAGTTAAGAAAATTGCTAAGAAAAAGCGAGCTGTTGGATGAAAGGTCAGAGGTGCAGGAGCTTTTCAAAGAGTGGCAAGAGATAGACTATGAGTTTAAAACTCAAGAGATCAACAACTGCTTAGTTTTGGAAGTTAGTCTAAATCCAGAAAGCTTTGACGCCTTGATAGGTATTTTTGCAACTAAAGAAGAAGCTATGGGAGCTTTTTTAAGTCTTGCGGAGGAACTGGGATGGGAAAAGGTGCCAGAAAGCTTTGCGTTTTATCATGCCATCTTTGACGGCAATAAAGTTATCGCAGGGATAAAGGTAGATGGTCAGATATATACTTACGACCAGCTTAATTTAGAAGCAATGATCAGACAGTTAGCAAGCAAAGACAGAATAGTGGTGTATTCTATGGATGTTTTAACTTACATAAAGGATATATACCCAGAGGTGGATAGAAAAACCTATTCCATATCCAAAGCTATAGTTCAAAAGGCGATGAACCCACCTGACTTAGACATCTTAGCCAAGCTTTACGGGAAGGAACTAAGATCCATTGAAGACTACCTTAACTTTATTGAAGAGCTAACAAAAGCACCAATAAGGTTGCCAGAAGGGGAAGTTCAACTTCCACCCTTAGACGCACCTACTCAAGCTTGCTGATTAGCTGGAATATCTGCTCTTTTTTGTTGCGATAGCTTGCCCTATTACAAATAAGCCTTGCGGTTGATGGACTTATCTCTTCAAAGATTACTAAATTATTCTCCTTTAAGGTTCTTCCGGTTTGCACCAAATCAACTATGGCATCAGATAAGTTAAGAAGGGGGGCAAGCTCTACAGACCCATTTAGGTGTATTACCTTAGCCTTTATGCCCTTTTCCAAAAAGAAGTTTTTTGTTATCCTTAAATACTTTGTCGCAACTCTTAAACAGGAAGAAGTCCTGTAGTAGTCGTATTTCTCTTGCTTTCCCGCTACAACTAGCCTGCAAAAGCCTATACCAAGGTCAAACAGTTCATACACATCTGGTTCTCTTTCCAACAGCACATCGTAACCCACCACTCCCAAGTCCGCCACACCGTTTTCTACATAAACGGGTACGTCAAAGGGTTTTACCAAAAGAAACTCATAATTTCCAACCTGAATTTGGAGCTTTCTTCCTTCCTCAAAACCTTCTTGGATTATGCCTCTGTTTTTCAAAAATTCAACAGTTTCCCCAAAAAGCCTTCCCTTCGGTAGAGCAATTCTGAGCATATTAGAATTTTATAGAGCTAAAATAGATAATATGCGAATAATGGAATTTTTGAAAGAGAACAAACTCTCCTTAGGAGACAACTTTAGACTACTTCTTGAAAGGCTTGATATGTATGACGAAGGACTGATAAAAAGCGTGGAAAGTAAAATAGGAGAACCTGCCAAGATGTCTAAGTCAAAGGCTAACACTGTGGACCCAGAGTTTGCGGTGCAAAGCTTTGGCGCGGATACCATAAGGCTATACATACTTTTTGCTGGGCCTGTGGAAAAGGATTTTGAATGGACCGACGAAGGAGTTCAAGGAGCCTATAGATTTTTGAAAAGACTTTGGAATTACTTTCACGAAAGGCTTGAAGACATAAAAGGTGTAACCTATTCGAAGGAGGATTTTGCAAATCTCAACGAAAAGGCTAAGCAAATAAGAAGAAAAGTCCATCAGACCCTAAAAAAGTATCTTCAGGATATGGAGGAGCTATCCTTCAATACCGCAATAGCCAGCATTATGGAGTTAGTGAATACCATTCAAGAGTTCAAACCGGAAAAAGAGGAAGACTACAAAGTTTTAAAAGAGGGCTTAGAGATTGTCCTATTTATGCTCTATCCGATCACGCCTCACATATGTGAAGAGTTGTGGAACAGAATGGGTCATGAAAGACTACTCATCCATTATCCATTCCCCGAACCAGACCAAGAAGCTCTCAAAGTGGAGGAAGTGGAAATTCCTGTGCAGATAAACGGAAAACTTAGGGGACACATAAGACTACCCGTCGGAGCGGAAGAGCAAGTTGCAAAGTCTGTAGCAATTGCAAACGAGAAGATAAGAAAACTCATAGAAGGAAAAAGGATAGTAAAGGTTGTTTATGTTAAAGATAAGCTTATAAATTTAGTAGTAAGCGATGGATAGCCTTATCGCTTGGGTTGTGTTTATAGTTAAACTCCTGATCGTCTTGATAATAATTAGCATTCCCCTTCTTTTGATCATAGTTGCTCTCTCAAACTTTCTCTACAAGAAGATAGAGCCTAAGTATGAAGAAATGAGAAGAAAGAGGATGAGAGAGCTGGGAGAAAAGGAACAAGGGGAATAATAGCCTTTACAAAAAACTATGATAAATATCATATAATTTACGCTTGACACTTATTAAGCATATGCTAATTTTTTGATAATGCAAGAAATAAGGAGGTAAAGTATGCGAGTGCTACCTGGACCTGTCGGTTATATGCCTACCCCAGCTGCTTTTGAAGGAGTGGAACTACCTCCGCCAGGTAAAGCTTTGCTTTATGGTGAAATAGTGGACGAAGAAGTCGCTATGAGGGAAGCGGCAAAGGCTTTGCTTACACGCAGAAACCCTACCATATTCCCGGGACCTTTGGTTTTGTGGGGTTGGAACGCATCAGCTATGGAGAAGGCTAAGGCTGTGTTGGAACTTGCTATGGAAATTCCCAATTGCAGAATTATTCCTATGCCAGACTACAGACCAAAGTATCCAAAGATAGACCCAGAGGCGGAAATAAATCCAAATCATCCAAACCTTACCATACTTCACAATAAGATAGAAGTCTGTATATTCGTAGGGGTTCATTGTCATTATGCAAACCTTTCTCTTAGGATGATAAGAGCAGGAACAAATTGCTTTACTATAGCCTTGTGTGCAGAGATGGGACACGAAGACGCAATGGTCTCTCTAAGGGATGTGCATGCAGACGAAATAAGGAAGTTCAAGGATGTGCTTGTGCAAGTAAGAAAGGAGCTTGGTATAGAGTGGGAACCCAAGCTTCCTCCAGAAAATCCATCCCTTCCACCTGAAAAATACGAAACCCTTTCTGCACTAGATTACGGAGAATACTTATACCTTCTTATGCCTAAAAAAGGCGAGACTGTAGAAGAAAGCGAATAAACTTGGAGGTAAAACCATGCCAGAGCAGAGAGTTGTAGATGCAGATTATCTTCTTTTAGAAGCTCCAAGGGAGCGCAAGTTTATAACAGGTGCCCAAGCTATGGCAGAGGCAGTCAAGCGTGCCAACGTAGATATTGCCATAGCCTATCCTATCACTCCCCAATCTGAGGTTATGCACCTTGTAGGAGATCTTTGGGCTCAGGGCTATCTTAGGGATTACTACAGGGCAGAAGAGGAATATGGTGCTATGTCTGCCATAGCGGGTGCGGTAAGAGGTGGTGCAAGGGCTTTTTCTGCTACCTCAGGACCTGGTCTTTTAAGAGGTCTTGAAGCAATTGCTTCTTGGCCAGGGCACAGAATACCTGCGGTGCTTGGTGTGCTAACAAGAGTAGTAAATGCTCCCCTTTCCATACAGCCTGACAACATAGAGATCTCTTACCTTTTGAACTGTGGGATGATAGTTCTGCATGCAGAAAATCAGCAGGATGTTTTTGACTTTACTTTGGCGGGTTTTGTAATATCCGAAAAGGTGGATGTTTATATACCGGTAGCAGTTTGCACCGAAGGATTTTTCGTTACTCACGCAAAGGGTTACGTGAATATGACCCCAGAAGATATGAAGTTACCCCCAAGGGACCCATATAAGGCACCAGTTCCACCCACCGACTGCGAAATACCTCCCGCAAGGATCCAAAGGGATGCGCCAGTTCAGAAGTCTAACTTTATGAGCTATCTAATACACGCGGTGTGGCAACAGGAAGTTTGGGCTTCAAACATAAGGGCTATGAAATACATATACAAGTATCTAGGTGGTCCAATAGAGGTGGTAAATCCTGATGCGGAGGTGTTTATAGTAGCCTCTGGCTGTGCAGCGGCGCAGGGAAGGGAAGCGGTAAGGTATTCGCAGATGGAAGGCCTAAATGTTGGCCTTGTTAAAGTAAAATCCATAAGACCGTTCCCAGAAAAGGAGATAAGGGAAGTACTTAAAAAGGCAAAGGCTGTAATAGTTCCAGAGCACAACATAGTAGGATGGTTAGCCAAAGAAATTAAGGCTACCATTCCAGACAACGATAAGGTTATAGGTGGTCCAAGGGTTTACGGCGGTATGACCTTGCCAGTGGAACTTATCATGGAAAAGGTATATTCCGCCTTTGGCATAAAGAAGGAAAAGAAAGTAGTAGTCTAAAAAACTAAAAAGGAGGTATTATCATGGGTTTGGAATACGTAAGGATCTCTCCAGGCTTTGAGAGATACATGCCCAAAGACTATGTGGATTTAGTCAAATATGGGCAGTTTGGCAAGCAAATAGATGTGCAACAGCTTGGACAGTTCAAAGAGCTTTTAGAAGAGCATCCAATGTGTGCTGGATGCTTCATGGCTTACTTCATAAGGGTCTTTTATGCAGCCTTGCCCAATCCAGAGGATACCATAGTTATAGGCACAGCAGGGTGTGCAAGGCTCGCCCTTTCTCAGGCAGCAGTTCCTTTCATTTATGGAAACTACGGAGACACAAACGCAGTAGCTTCTGGTCTTAAAAGAGCGCTTACCATCAGGTTCCCAGACAAACACAAAGACGTGGTGGTTATAGCAGGAGACGGTGGTCTTATAGACATAGGTTTTGGTATGACCATGCACTCTTGGTTCAGAAAAGAAAAATTCACAACCATAATGGTGGACAATGAAGTTTATGGAAACACCGGAGGTCAAGAGAGTGGAATGTCTCCAAAGGGTGTTCAACTTAAGATGGCGCCAAAAGGTAAACAGTTTGATAAAATAAATGCGGTGGAGCTAGCAAAGGTAGCAGGTTGTGTCTATGTAGCAAAGCTTGCTCCCACAAACCCCAAAAGGATTGCAAAGACAGTAAGAAGAGCTATTCTTGCCGCAAGGCACTTTGGTCCAACCTTCATACACGCATACACTTCTTGCAACATAGAGTATTCCATACCCACAGAAAAAGTTCTTGAAGATGCAAGGAAAAGAGAAAAGCAGGACTTTGCCTTTTACGAGTGGATGACCGACGAAGTCAGAGAATTCTTTGAGGAGATAGAAAGGAAGCCTGAGGAGGTAAAGGCATGAAAAGGTATAACATACGCATAGCAGGTGTTGGTGGGCAGGGGGTCGTCACCTCCGCCCATATTATTGGAAATGCTATGTCTGCGGCAGGAAAGTATGCTACATTGGTTCCCTTCTTTGGCTCTGAAAAGAGAATGGCTCCGGTGGAAGCTTACGTAAGGGTTTCAGATCAGCCCATCTACGAAGTGGGAGAGGTGGTCTATCCAAACGTGATAATGATCTACCATCCTCAGGTTATAACACACGGAAAGTCCTACACCATGCCCTTTTACTCTGGACTTAAGGAAAACGGAACTGTTATAATAAATACAGACGTGGATATAATACCTGAAGAGGATTGGAAAATTCTTGAAGAGCTCAACACTAAGGTTTATATGTTTCCCGCAACAAAGTTAGCCCTAGACATAGCGGGCACAGAACTTGCTACTAACATGGCTATGGTAGGGCTGTTCTTTGGAATAACAAGGCTTGTAGGTTTTGAACATATAGAGCAGGCGGTTAGGGAAAGATTTTTGGGCAATACCTTTGTTGCCTCTGGAGGAACCACAGCCCTTGACAGTGCAATAGAAAAGAAGTTTAAGAAGAAAATGGAACTGCTTGAAAAGAATATGCAGGTCATAAAAGAGGCGTTTAAGATTGCGGAGGAAAAGGGATGGGTAGAGGAAGAAGCTTACACACGATAACATCCATTGGAGGTAGGTTGAGGTATGTATTACGTGGCGGAGGTAAATGAGGCTGAATGTGCAAAGTATAACTGCAAGCAGTGTGTGCTCTTTTGTCCCGAGCCAAACACTCTTATGTATGAAAGTTCTAAGCACACCGCTTGGGTAAATACTTCAAGATGTAAAGGTTGTGCCATATGCGTTTATGTGTGTTCTGACCTTCTAAAGAGAAACTGCATACGGATGGTTATGATGACTTCGGGAGACTAAAGCATGGAAGAGCAGTTGAAGAAAAAGTTTGAACAGTTGGCTGAGGAAGTGGAAAAAAACATGGCAAATCCTGATGTGGATCTGGAAGTGTGCTTTGATGAATCCTGTGGGATTCCTTACCTAATCGTTAGATACGTAGTTGAAGAGCACAGCGTGCATGAAAAGAGAATAGACATAGACAAGGAATACTGGGAAAAAGACGTAAAGGACCTTGCCAACTTCGTAACCTTTCAGATTGAGCAATTTTTGGAGGAGATAGACTCGGTAGAATACGGTGGAGAATGATGATCCCCGCCTTTGTAATAACAGGTTTTTTGGGAAGTGGAAAAACCACACTGCTTTTAAACTCCGCAAGGAAGCATTTCAAAGATAAAAAGGTAGCGGTTATAGTAAATGAGTTTGGAGAAGTTGGCGTAGATGGCAAAGTGCTTGAAAATGTATATTCAAGCGTGGTAGAACTGCCGGAAGGGTGTATATGCTGTACTTTGCATGCAGAGTTTGAAAAAGCTTTATCGGAAATAAGGGAAAAGTATAGCCCGGAGGTTATTTTGGTGGAAACTTCTGGATCCGCTGAGCCCTTTCCTGTAGCCTTCAGTCTCAAAAGCTTAGGATGCTCTTTGGAAGCCATAATCTGCGTGATAGACGCTAAAAACTTTCACAAATACAAACAGGACCATACAGCCCTTTATCAGATCGGTGGATCCAACGTGGTGGTTATAAACAAAGTGGATCTTGTTTCTCAGGAAGAGCTTCAAAATTTGGAAGAAGAAGTTAGAAGTATTTGGGAAACTTACGCACTAAGAAATACTTTTACCGGAGAGAAAGTTTACAGTAGGCTTAGCATTTATAAGACCGCTTATGGCATACTTCCGGAGGAATTTTTCGCAGGATCCTACTCTTTGAACGATCTACTTGAAATTTCACAAGGTGATCATCACCACCATTCATACTACCAAAGCGTGCAATACTACGAAGAGCCTATTGAATACGAAGAACTACAAAGGATGTTCAAAGAGCTACCTGAGGAAGTTGTAAGGGCAAAGGGAATAATTAGGATAAAGCACGCACCCTATCCTGTGCTTGTAAATTACAGCTTTGGATACTTTGACTTTGGAAATGAGCTTCCCAATTACAAAGGTAAAAGTTTTTTAGTATTCATATCAAAAACTCCCGCACCCATTCGTATGAAGTTGTAGGATCATGAGCTTAGAGCTTGTGCTTCAGAACATACTCAACCCTCCCATACTGTTTTTCTTTTTGGGTATGCTTGCGGTTTTTGTAAAGTCTGACCTTGATATTCCACAACCTTTACCTAAGTTCTTCTCTCTCTTCCTTTTAATATCCATAGGTTTGCAGGGTGGTTATAAGATAGCCCAAAGCAGTCTAAGTCTTTATGTTTTATTGGTTCTACTTTCTGCCGTGTTTATGGCAGTGGCGGTTCCAATATACGGCTTTTTCATACTTAGGTTAAAGCTTGATGTGTATAATGCCGCTGCGATAGCGGCTACCTATGGCTCTATAAGTGCGGTTACCTTTATAACAGGTGGAGCCTTTCTTAACTCTTTGGGAGAAAGTTATGGTGGATACATGGTGGCGGCAATGGCTCTTATGGAGTCACCAGCCATAATAGTGGGTTTATTGCTTGTTTCTTTGCTTGCTAAAAATCAAAATGGCGAAGAAAGGGCAAACTGGAAGGAAATATTCAAAGAAGCATTCTTTAATGGTTCAGTTTTCTTGCTTATGGGCTCCTTTTTTGTGGGCATTCTTGTAGGAGAAAAGGGTTGGAAAAGTATGGAACCCTTTTTTGGAAACCTTTTTAAACCTATGTTAGCTTTCTTTCTGCTTGACATGGGGATAGTAGCCGCAAGGCAGATGGGCACGATAAAGAAAGTAGGTAGATTTTTAGTAGCCTTTGGTATTCTTTTTCCTATTTTCAACGCAGCAGTTGCGATATTACTGGCAAAGCTTTTAGGGTTTTCTAAAGGAGATGCCTTTATGTTTTCTTTGCTATGTGCAAGTGCATCCTATATAGCGGTGCCCGCAGCAATGAGACTTTCTCTTCCAGAAGCAAACCCAAGTTTTTATGTTACCATGAGCTTAGCCTTAACTTTCCCCTTTAACATTACCATAGGTATTCCTTTATACTATCAATTGATTAGCCTTATATGGGGGTAAGGTATGATTGCACAAAAGAAAGTAGAGATTGTGGTAAACAAGCCTTACCTGAAGAGAATTTTGGAATTTTTGGAAAGTAAAGGTGTGAAAGGTTACACGGTTATAGAGGATGCCCTTGGGCTTGGTGAAAGAGGATTGATGAGGGGGGATGAGATCACAGATACTTTTAAAAACAGCTATATCTTTACTGTTTGCGAAGAGAAAATAGCGGAAGAGATAGCCAAAGACATTGTCCCTTATCTGAAAAAATACGGTGGAGTGTGCTTAATTTCAGATGTGCTTTATGTAAAACACTAAGGGTTTTCCTTAAAACCTTCTACCATTCTGCACTCGCCATTGTAGATCGCTCCCTTCTCCACATAAAGCTCGGAAACTTCAAGGTTACCCAAAACCTTAGAACCATTCTTGAGCTCTACACTTCTTGCCTTTATATTTCCCGAAATCTCTCCGTATGCGATTAAACTATCCACGCTTATATCTCCCTTCACACTTCCGCTTTCCCCTATTATGACACAGCCATTGCCGTTAATATTTCCCACAACTTTCCCGTCTATTCGTGTAATCCCCTCTGGGACTGTAATGTTGCCTTCAAAAATCGTTCCTGCACTTATCAGAGTTTTAATTTCCTGACTTACACTCGGTTCCTTTTTTTACCGCCAAACATTTCAAACTACCTTCCAACTATTTTAAAACCAGAAAACTTGAAGGGTTCAAATGCTTTCCGTTTAGCCTAACCTTGTAATGAAGATGGGGTCCTGTGCTTCTGCCTGTAGAGCCAACCCTTCCCAAAACCTGACCAGCTTTAACCTCTTGACCTGGCTTTACCTCAATCTTTGATAAATGGGCATACAGGGTGGTATAGCCCGAAGAATGTTTTAGTATAACTGTATTTCCGTATTCCCCATACCATCCTACAAAATCCACTACACCGTCTGCGGT
>Ga0097684_1000005_pt1 | contig 66566 bp, 72 predicted proteins | sample GBSwatmcommunity_FD_72841 | JGI IMG/M metagenome (GOLD analysis project Ga0097684, IMG submission 72841) | Hot spring microbial communities from Great Boiling Spring, Nevada - sample 1 v2 (version 2) | ecosystem: Environmental > Aquatic > Thermal springs > Hot (42-90C) | place: Great Boiling... | reverse complement strand
TTCCACTTTCTTTTTAACTTTTCCCTACTTTTCTCGTCTCTGTTTTTACAGAGCCTTTCAAAAAGGGCTTTACCGCCAAACACTACTTTTTTATCTGTTGGATACTGCTTTGCTTTGTAGATAGCAGAGTCTATGTATTTGGTAGGTAGGTCAGGAAACAGTTGTCTTAGCTTTTGGTATATTTGGTTATGGGAGTTTTTGTCTTTCAGTAGTTTATAAGCTGATCTTATGGCTGATGATTGCTTACGCATTAATTCCAAAAGCTCTTTTCCGTCGGAACTGTTCAACTGAAGTTTAAACTGCACGCTTACATACATCTTAGGCTTTATTATAACTACTCAGCACAGCCTGAAGGATTTTTTTCGAACAACCTCAATTGAAGCAGTTGCCGAATGGCACTTGGCTGTCTGAATACACAGGAACCTGAATACACAAGAAGAGAAGCTTCTTAAAGCTCTGGCTCGTGCGTTCCACCACCACGCAAATTGGCAGGCAGGTAGGTAGGCAGGTTGGAACCTTTTAAATAATCTTTTAAATAATCCTTGATAATGATATCACTTTGATATCACTTTGATACCGATATGATACCACTATGATATCAAAGTGGTATCATAGTGATATCACGCTGGAGGGCAAGGACTTATAATATCCCTAAACCCTACCAAAGGAGGTTTTCAGTTACATCAGCGAGTGGAGGAAAGGTATAACGCTCTTGGATTACCTTTATGGGCATGCCATTGACTATAGCGGTTTCAGAAAAAGCTATGTGCTTAGTTAATCTCCTACCCGACGTATAATCAATAATACAAGCCCACCGTGTAGGATGGAGACCTTAGTGTAATAAAACAAGTTCAAGAAGCAAAGAACCTGCTTGAGGCTGTTCGAAAAATGCAACTTTAGGATAGGTTATGGTATAAAAAAATCCTTATGAGAAGAAGCAGGTTACCTTTGAAAAACTTTATGCCCTTACCAAACACATACTTGAAAAGATAAACCTAAACCAAGTAAAAAGAAAGGAAGACCTAAAAAATACGAAGAGCGGTTTATAATTGCCCTGTGGCTTTTCCAAATACTCAACAAAAGATCTTACAGAGAAACCTTTGAAACCGCTAAAAATGAAAACTTTGATGTCCCATCTCTTAGCAACTACCACTATAGAGTTAAACAGTTAGATGAAAAGCTCCTAAGGCTCATCCTGAAAGAACGTGCCAAACTGCTCCTTGAAGATAAACAAATCAAATGTTAAATAGCTGATACGGAAGGCTTTGGCTTTGGAGGCAAATACAACATTAACTGGAAAAGAGGAACGCAAATAAAAACTGTTCAGGCTCACGTTAGGCTTGAAGTGGTAAAAAGGTTGGCTCAAGCTTTAATCTTTTGAGAGAGGACTTAGCAAGGAAAATGGCTATTGCCTGTGCTATTCTTTGGAACTTTTGGCTACTTGTAATCTATTTATTTTTGTTTGCCTTATCCACTGCCTTATGCTTTAACCTATTCTTAAGGTATTCGGTGGATTTTTCAAACAGCCTTAGATCCTTATTGACTTTTTGAATTTTTTAATGTATACTCTTAACTTGTTAACAAGCTCCATAATTTTGGACAGAGCTATTAACCATGAAGATTTACATAAACGGTGAAGAAACAGATGTTCCAGAGGGTATTACCCTTGCACAGCTGATAGAGCTGAAAGGTATAAAAGTGAGAGAAATAGGTTTTGCGATTTCTGTAAATGAAGAAGTAATTCCAAAATCAAGGTATGGAGAATACAGGCTTTCTGAGGGTGATAGAGTAGAAATAGTCCATATAGTAGGTGGTGGCTAAAATTACATATGCGGACCTGAAAGGTATCTTCTTCTGCTTTCTATGGAAAAGAAGGCTATAAGCAAAATAATGAAGATTACAAAAGCCCGCGATATGAGCACATCTGGATCTGTTTGAGAAAGCACCTTAGGTAGTTGAACTATGCCCCAGAAGTATAGCAGAAGCACCAGAAACAAAGGAGAAACCACAGCGTAGAAATAAATCAGTCCCTTAGGTATTTTTATGAAACTATTTGTGTTTATTTCTTTATAGAAGTTATGAACGCCGAAGATCCAGACAAACACTATGATTTCCAACAATCCAAAGAACAACAGCATAAATGTACCAGCCCAAAAATCCACATCGTCTATAAAGCCCTTCACATAAGCGGATAAAAAGGCACCAAAGCTCACTATAATCATAGACACATTCACCGCTTTAGCATGACTCCACCTCATTTCGTCTTCCAAAAGTGCCACCAGTGGTTGAGTCAAGGCAAGGGATGATGTAAGAGCTGCTATAAAAAGAAGAAAGAACCATACTGCAGAAAGCAAGCTTCCTATTGGCAAAGACATCAGTATGGCAGGCATCGTTATAAAGCCAAGCCTAAAGGTTCCTTCCTTTGCCAGCTCTGGCACGCTCATAGCTCCAAAAACTGCAAAGGCTGCAGGTATGGCTATACTTGCACCTATAACAACTTCCACAAACTCATTTATACCTGCGGTATATAGCCCGGCTTTTACTACATCCTCATTTTTCTTCACATAGCTTGCATAGGTAGCTATTGCACCCATACCTAAGGAGAGGGTAAAGAATATCTGCCCAGAAGCTTCTAACCATACCTGAGGATCAGTCAGTTTTGAAAAATCCGGCTTGTATATAAACAGAAGTCCTTCTAAGCCCTTCCAACCGTTCATGCTTAAGGAGACTATACCAAGGAAGAGTCCCATAGCTATAAGAATGGGAAGACCATACTTGGCTGTGAGCTCTATACCCTTAACAATGCCCCTTTGAAGGATCACCCAATTGATGATAAGGGTTATTATCAGAAAAACCACCGCTATAGGTGAGGGTTCGGTATAGTCTTTGTAGAAAGAAACAAAAGGTTCCATAGCGATTCTGGGATCGTCAGAAACCACAGGTTCTGGCATTTGACCAAGCAAAGACATAAACGCAAAACCCAAAGTCCAAGATTCTATGTATATGTAATAGCAAACTATGAGTGTGGGTATTGATACCCCTATGGAGCCAAGGACTCTTGAGCCATAGGAGTGATTGAAGAAGGATCCGATTATTCCCGTCATGGAACCATGTCCTTTTGCTCCAGCATACCTACCTATTACCCACTCTATGAGCATGAGAGGTATTCCAAGAAGAAAGAGGGCTACAAAGTAAGGGATCATAAAGGCTCCGCCACCGTATAAAGCTACCTTAGATGGAAAACGTAGCAAGTTACCAAGACCTACTGCATTTCCAGCAGCGGCGAATATCAAGCCTACCTTAGTCTTCCAAGTCTCCCTTTTCATACTTAGTTAATCAGCCTGTTTAAGTCCTCTTCTGTAGGCAAACCTGAGTGTATCCTACCATTGGAACCTATAAAAGTGGGAGTGCCGTTTATTCCAAGCTTTTCGGCCAGTGCTAAGTTGCTTTCCACCTTTCTTTTCCCTTCTTCACATTGATTGTCGGATTTATACCTACTTTTGTATTCTTCCCAACCTTTCTTGTCGCATATCAAAGACACGGACTTTGGAAAGGCATCTGGATGTATAGGAAGTGGGAATAAGATAACCCTTACCTCCACACCTTTCTCCTGTGCCCACTTTTCTACTATAGGCTCAGACCTCTTACAGAAAGGACAGTCTGGGTCTGTGAACATGTATATGAACTTACCAGAAGACTTTTCCCCAAAGACAAAGTCTGTGTGTTTTTCAAGCTCTTTTAACTCTTCTTGGCTTACCTTCATAAACTCTTGCTGTCTTTCCCTTGTTATGTTTTTTTGTCTGCTAAGCTTATCAGATTCCCAGCCATTATATACTTCATTTCTTTGTCCGTGTAAAAGACCAAAGGTTGAGCTCCTACTTTGATAACCACCTCACAAAGACCTTGAATGTCTTTCAAAGCTTGCACAGACTCTACTTTGAACTCCTGCGGAATAAGATCCTTTACTTCAGTCTTTATTTTATCCTCAGTAGGGCATGCTTTGGTTTGCTGACAGCTTGCTAACCCACCAAAGGCGACCAAAACCATTGTCAATACGGCTACCTTATTCCTCATAACAACCTCCTATTCCAATTATAAACCACTAACTTTCTGAATATAAACCTTCGTGTCAAACTTTCTTTGCAGTGCTGAGTAGTTATAATAAAAACCTGATGTATTTAAGCTTGCAGTTCAAACTCCAGCTGAACAGTCCAGGCAGAAAAAAGCTTCTTCAGCTAAGAGGAATAGGTTAGTTCCCTTAGAGGTTGGGGGACGTCTCAATGAGGGGTTTTGAAAAGCAACCTCAGTTAGTATAATACTGGAAAGATGTTCAATTTAGCTAAAAGCTATATCTTATTTTTCTTTTCTCACAAGAAAGCAGAATCAATAAGAGAAGCAATTTTCAGAACATCTTTTATAAACTTATTCGCAAGGATCTTTGGATACTTGAGACAACTCTCAATAGCCATTCTCTTTGGTTTTAACTATCACACGGACGCTTTCTTTATGGCCCTTTCACTGATTGGCCTTTTTCTCATTTTTGCTGACGTTTTTGATTCTTTGGGGGTCCCTAACTTGGTCTTTGCAAGACAAAAAGGTGAAGAAGAGTTCAAAAGGCTTGCAGGCTTGCTTTTTACTTTTACCACTATTCTCTCTGTTAGCCTTACTATACTCTGCTTGGTTTTAATTCCAATACTTATAAGAATTCCAATAGGCTTTGACCAAAAAGCAAAAGAAAGCTTAGAAACCGCTATTCTTTTTTTAATACCATACCTTTTCTTTAATTTTTTCTTCCATCACTTTGGTGCAGTGCTAAGAAGTCTAAGAAGGTTCACCGCATACTTTGTAGGAGAGCTTATCTTTTCCTTGTCTGCTTTTTTGACCACTTTTTTAGGGCTTTATTACTTTAATAGTTTCGTAGTTTTGCCTATAAGCCTTAGCCTCTCTCAGGCTATAGCCACTGTTTATATGATCTACACAGGGAAAGAATTTTTGCACTTTAAGTTTTATATAGATGAACAAACCAAGAGTATCATAAAACACTTCTTCTACCTTCTCGCCCTGTATGGAGTTTTTCATCTATTCATAGTCGTGGATAGAATCTTTGCATCCCTTCTTGGGGAAAAGGGCATTTCTGCTCTAACTTACGGATCAATGCTAGCCTTTGCCGTCGGCGCAATAATCAAACTTCCTCTTATGTCTATCACAGCCCTTGCAGAAACAAAAGGAAGCCTAAAAACCATAAACAAGTTTGCTAAATTTTCTCTTTTTATATCGCTTCCTACCACTTTTTTTCTGTTCTTCTTCTCTCACCTTCCAGTGGATATCCTCTTTGGACATGGAAAATTCACCAAAATGGACGTTGGTTTGACAGCTACCGCATTAAAGTATTATTCCCTAAGTCTTTTTTTCTACTTCTTTTGGCAAGTGCTTTATCGCGCCTTTCAGGTTTTAAGTTGGCTCAAACCTGTATTTTTTGTGGCTATAATTGGGGTAATAATCAATGGTCTTGCTAACTATGTTTTTGTGGTGGTCTTCAGGCTCGGAATTGCCGGGATCTGTCTTGGGACCTTTTTGGCTTATGCTTTTATTTCATTGACTTCTTACCTTTTGCTCTACAGAAGAGAAAAGATAGTTTCTGGTTCTAATAGCACTTCCTCGAGGAATTACAATATAGAATAGACTTAGAACAAGTATGAGCTTAAAGGATATAGAATTTCTGAAGGAAAAGAGTAGAAAATTTTACGCAAATGCTTTGTATCTTTTTGAGAAAGGAGATTACGACTTATGTGCTTTTAACTTAGAGCAGGCCTGCCAGCTTTTGCTGAAATATCTTATCGCTAAGCGCACTGGTGACTGGCCCAAAACTCATTACTTAGAACAACTTCTTAGAACTTTAAGTGAGGTTTATGAGATTCCAGAAATATACCAATACTATCTTGATAATGAGCTCTTTTTTGACGACTTAACAGATGCATACTTTACTACCCGATATTTTCCTAAGATCTTTACTAAAAGTTTGGCTGAAAAGCTGTTAAAAAGCTTTAAGAATTTTGTAAAATTTTTAGAGAGAGTGCTAAATGAAAAGTTTGAGTTTGATATATAAAAAGTTTTGGGAAGAAAGAAAGGAATACTTTGAAAATTATTTAGAGTGGGCAAAGAGAATAAAAGAAACTACTCGTGAATTGATCGGTGAAGATGTAAAAGTTATAGTCTTTGGCTCTGTTGTTAGAAAGGATTGGACGCCAGCAAGCGACATAGACGTTTTGATTATTTCAGACAATCTTTCAAAAAATTGGGAGGAAAATAGATGGTTAAGAACTGAAATTAAAAAAGAATATGTCCCTTTTCTCCCTTTCAGATACACTTAGCAACTACTGAAGAATTTAAAAATTGGTGGAAAAATTTTATCAAAGAAGATTACGTTGAGGTGTGAAGTATGAGTGGTATAATGAGTATCATGAACAACACTCGGTGTCCCATTTGTCTGACAGAGGTAGCAAAAGAGAACTACACTGAAACCTATATAAGTCCTTACAACAACCAAGAATACAAGCGTTATGAGTGTCCAAACTGCGATGTTCATTGGTGGGAGCCGTTAAAGATTATCCCGGAGTTTTATGAAAGTGAAGTATTTGAAGCTTATACAGCTTTCCATGAAGGAATTGGATTAAGATTGGGACAAAATCACGAAGCTTTTTTTGAGTATTTTCCGCAGAATATCCGTGGCAGGCTACTTGACGTTGGATGTGGAAATGGTTTGTTTTTAAAACATGCAAAGCAAGCGGGTTTTGAAGTGTGGGGGATAGATTTTGACAGAAAGTCTGTAGAAGTGGCAAGGAAAGCATTAAACACAGACACCATCTATGCCATGAGCCTTGAGGAGTTTTACGAGTATGCAAGTAAAGAAGGGTTTAAGTTTGATGTAATAACCTTTTTTGAAGTCCTTGAGCATCAGGATAAGCCGAGGGAGTTTTTGGAAATGGTTAAAGGGCTTTTAAAGGAAGGAGGCTACATAGCTGGAAGCGTGCCAAACAGGGAGAGATTACTTGCTAAAGAGGCAGATTGGAAATACTTAAACGGAGACTTTCCACCTCATCACTTTTTTAGGTTCTCTCAACAGAGTTTAAACTTCTTATTCAAATTAGCGGGTTTTTCTGAGATATTCCTATATGTACCAGACTATCCACTTTCACTGCTATTCCCAACAGTGTGGAGAAAAATAGCAGGGAATTTAGATAAAAACTTAAAGGTAAAAATCAAAAGTTGGTTCGTTGGAGATGAAAGATTGGCAAAGGGTGTTGCGGTGGATAGGTTAGATGAAATAGTTAGTGCAAGAGAAGGTATATCAAAATTACTTCTTTTGAAGGTGTTGAAGTATGCAAGAAATCTAATACTTCTTCCCTTTGTTGTGCCTTATATTTTCAGTTACAAGCAAAGAGGACCGTTTATATATTTTCAAGCTAATCTTGGAGGTTAACAAATCGAAATGAACGTGAATTTTCCTAAACCTAAAGTTTCTGTAATTATTCCAACTATTGGAAGAGAGAGTTTAAGAGATACTATAGAGAGTGTGCTTAATCAAACATATAAAAATTTAGAAATAATCATTACAGACGATACAGAAGAAAGAAAAGCATTTCAGTTAGTTTCTCCATATTTAGAAAAAGATAATAGGATTAGATACATAGTTAATACTAAATACAGACATAGACCAGCAGGAAACAAGAACAATGGATTAGACCATATAACTGGTGAATATTTTACAATATGCGACGATGATGATACTTTAACTCCAGATGCCATTGAGAGCATGGTTAATATAGCTATTGAAAAGGGCTACATGATTGTTTTGGGAAATTATATTAATCAATATGGTAAATATACTGGAAAACATTATGGTAAAAATCAAGAAGTAGAATATTCATCCTTTTTATGCAGTGTATTTGACGGGGACTATAGTTTTATAGCAAGGACTAATCTTTTAGGTAAAGATAGATACTTAGACGAGTGTTGGGGTGGCGAGGGTATATTGTGGTTAAGATTATTCAAAAGAGCTGGGAAAGGTTATTACATTCATAGAACTATGGGGAAAGTCAGGGCACAAGGAGAAGATAGTGTTACCAAAAGAGCAGTATTGCCTAATATAGCTTCAAGGCGGGTTTTAAATTATGTACACTATATAGACCTTTTTTTTTGACGATTATAAAAAATATTGTCCCAAAAATATTATAAGGTACTCGATCAGTGGTATAACTTTTTCAAATCTATCTGGAGAAAAAAGGAAAATAATATGGTTTTTGACTAAATCTTTTAAAGCATCAAAGCTATATACTTTCTTATTTGTCATACCTTGGGCTATTTTTTGTTTTTAGCACCAAAATATCTACTGCGAAAATTATGGACAAGTAATATAAAAAACTACCTAAAAAAATTATTCTTTTCTTAAGGAAGGAAAAAGATGAAAATTAACACTAATCACCTATTTAGCATTCAGAAGCCGCCTTTTCTATCTAATTGCTTAAGATTTATTGGTAGATTAGTTCCGAATATAAAATATATTAGAGCGATACCCAATAGGATTCTTAAACCTATAAATAGTTTGTTAGGATTTAGAGGCCCATATATAGTTAAAATTGATGAGTTTTATATGTGCTTACTTCCAGAAGAATGCGTGGATGGGAATTTATACTTTAGCGCTCATCTATATGACCGCAAGGAGATTTTGTTTCTCTTAAAAAGATTTCCTAAGGATGGAGTTTTAATAGATGCTGGAGCATACAAAGGTTACTGGTCTTTAAAATTTGCGTGTAGATATCCAAATGCAATGATTTATGCCATTGAACCTAATCCTTATGTATTTGATGTATTAAAATTTAACATTAAAATCAACGGTTATAAAAATATTGTTCCAATCAATTTGGGATTATCGGATAATGAAGAGGAGCTTTATTTACACTTAAACCTTTCAGGAAATCTTGGAGGAAGTACTTTTAGAGAAGGAATTATTATTAATGGAGATAAAATTAAAGTAAAAGTGGCTCCATTGCTAAAGATCATCAACGAATTTAACATTGAAAAGATAGATATCTTAAAACTTGATATAGAAGGGTTTGAACCCAGGGTGCTCTCAAAATTCTTCTCTCAAGCACCTAAACATTTATATCCAAAGTATATTGTTTTAGAAATGCATTTTTTTCTATTACTGATCTTCCTTATGAATTTCAAAAAAATTATAGAGTGGTTTTGAAGGGCAGAGAAAATTGGGTTTTTCAAAGGAGTTCTTAACCCATGTGTCGCATAGTTGGCTTCTTAGACCTTAACTATAAGCAAGATTATCCGATGGATAATACCATTCTGAATATGCGAGATACTCTCACTCACGGTGGTCCAGACGATGCGGGTGTTTATTTAGATAAAGACATACCTTTAGCCTTTGGACACAGGAGACTTTCCATTTTGGACCTTAGCCCTCTTGGGCGCCAACCTATGGAGTTTGAAAATCTGGTGATTACATACAATGGAGAGGTGTATAACTTCAAGGAAATAAGGCAAGAGCTTGAAAAAGAAGGATACAAATTTTTCTCAAGTTCAGACACTGAAGTAATCTTGAAGGCTTTTCACAGATGGGGTATGCAAGCGGTTCAAAAGTTTAGAGGAATGTTTGCTTTTGCCCTGTGGGACAAAGAAAAGAAAGAGCTTATCCTTTGTAGAGACAGGGTTGGTGTTAAGCCTCTTTTTTACTACTACAAAAATGGCCTGTTTATGTTTGCCTCTGAGCTTAAGGCATTTCATAAACATCCAAAGTTTGAAAAGGAGATAGACCCTATAGGCCTGTCGCTTTATCTACAGTATGGCTACATTCCTGCACCATACACCATATTTAAAAATACCTTCAAACTAAAACCTGCCCATTTTTTGATCGTAAAACTAAATGGAGAGATAGAAGAGATCCCTTACTGGCGCATTGAAACCTTTTTTGAAGAGGGAAGGTCTAAAAAAGATATTTGGCTAAAGAAGAGAGAAGATGAACTTGCCCAAGAGCTTGAAGAAATTCTTACGGAAAGCTTTAAGCTTAGGCTTGTGTCTGATGTGCCTGTGGGAATGTTTCTCAGCGGTGGCATAGACTCCTCTACCGTTTGTGCCCTTTTGGCAAAGGAAGGAATAAGGCTAAAGACATTCACCATAGGATTTTACGAGAAAGAATACAACGAGGCAGAATACGCAAAGAAGATTGCAGAGTATCTTGGAACAGAACACACAGAGCTTTACTGCACTCCAAAAGAAGCCTTTGAGATTATTCCCAAGCTTCCTGAGATATACGATGAACCTTTTGGAGATTCTTCAGCCATACCAACCTACCTTGTTTCTAAGCTTGCAAGGTCCCAGGTAAAAGTTTCTCTTTCCGCAGACGGAGGAGATGAGCAGTTTTGCGGATATTCAAGGTATTGGCTAATTTCAGGCAGAATAAAAAAACTTTCAAAACTCCCTTTTTCAGGGTTAATATCTAAGTTTCTTGATTTTATCCATCCAGATTTTGCTCAAAAGATCTACAATACTTTAAAACCAATACTACCAAAATACACAAACTTCAGGGACAAGTTTATAAAGCTCAGAAATGTTCTAAAGGTTGGGGATAGCATGGAGATGTATAACCTTGCGGTAAGCTATTTTTTGGAAGAGGACCTTAAAGAGCTTGGGCTTAATTCTTACAGAAGATTAACAGACTGGAGCAAAGAGCAAAAACTTGACCTTTTGAGCTCAATGATGTTAACAGACCTAAAAACTTACCTGCCAGATGATATATTGGTAAAGGTGGATAGAGCAACCATGGCTGTTGCTTTGGAAGGGAGAGAGCCTTTTTTGGACCATATGATCTTAGAATGGACCTGTCAATTGCCATCGGAATTCAAATACAAAAACGGAGTCAGCAAATACATCCTTAGGAAGGTTTTGTATAAATATGTTCCAAGGGAGCTTTTGGATAGACCAAAGCAAGGTTTTGGCGTGCCAATATATGAATGGTTTAAAAGAGATTTGAAGGAGCTATACATAGAATATCTAAGCGAGCACAGGATAAGATCTGCAGGTATTTTTGATTTTTTAGCAGTAAAAAGACTACTTGACGATTATTTTATGGATAGAGGAGTAAATCACAACAAGCTTTGGCTTTTGTTCGTGTTTGAATTGTGGAAGGAGAATTGGATGTGATTATACCAACAAAAAGCCTCACCTTTATGATCAATCCTACAGAGAATAAGGTATTATAAGGAGGTTGCATAAATGAAAGTCCTTTATATAACAGGAGGGCTCGGTGGAGAAAGTAGGGAATTGGAAACTCACTTGGAGGTGATAAAAAGAATCAGTGAAAATTGTGAAATACATGTAGTTGTTTTATACGATACATTTGGAAGTGTGAAAGACAAAAAAGTTAAGTTGATATGTTTAAACACGAAAAGAACATTAAATCCGCTTGGCAAGTTAAAAAACTTGTTTTATTGGATTAAAGAGTTGTATAAACTAAAAAAGAGCAATAGATATGATCTTTCTATATCCAATGCTGATCCTTCAAACATTGTGAATCTAATTTCAAGTTTATTAGCATACAAGACTTTTAAGACTAGTATAATCAGATTTGCTGGAATGTTATCAAACATTGCTTTATATCAAGAAAGTAAATTATATGGTGTGGTATACAAAGCATTTTATAGAATTATTTTTTCCATTTTTTATAATAAGTCAAAAAAGATATCTTTTATCTCAAAAAGTATCGCAGCGGATCTATCAAAATATGGTATAAGGATAGATAATTCCGTAGTAGCATATAATCCTATAGACCTGGATAGGATACTTACACTGATCTGGGAAAAGCTGGAAGAATATGAACACCTTTTTTCAGAATTTCCCGTAATCATCACCGCTGGCAGACTAACCAAACCAAAAGGTCAGTGGTATCTTTTAAGAGTTTTTAGGCAGTTAAAAGAAACCAAGAAAGATCTGAAGCTTGTCATACTTGGAGAAGGCGAGTTAAAGGAATACTTAATAAAGCTTTCGGAAGAACTTGGACTGAGAACCTTTGTTTGGGACAGAGACAGCTTTTCTGAAGATTTTGACGTTTATTTTCTTGGCTTTCAGAGAAACCCCTTTAAGTTTATTGCAAGGTCAAAGCTTTTTGTCTTTCCATCCCTTTGGGAGGGTTTTCCTAACGCTTTAGTTGAAGCTATGGCTTGTGGTGTGCCGGTTGTTTCTTCTGATTGCAGGAGTGGTCCAAGGGAGATACTGGCACCCAACACTGATGTGGAGTATCAGACTGAAAAGCCAGAGTTTGCAGAGTATGGTGTGCTTATGCCTGTGTTTGATGTAAAATTTAAATCAGCAAAGGAGCCGTTGGAAGAAAAGGAGAGGATGTGGGTGGAGGTACTTGATAGAATGCTTAGGGATGAAAGTTTAAGGATGGAATATTCCACAAAAAGTAAAAAAAGAGCAGAAGATTTTAGAATTGAGAGGGTTATACATCAGTGGATGGAGGTTTTGTATGGTTGAAAATTTAAAAATCTGCGTTGTAGGGCTTGGGTATGTGGGTCTTCCTTTGGCTGTAAGTTTAGCAAGACATTTTAGAGTAATTGGTTTTGACGTAAACAAAAAGAGGATAGAGGAGCTTTTGAGCGGTGTGGATAGAACGGGTGAAGTAGAAGATGCAGAGGATTTAACTCAGGAAAACTTAGAATTTACAAGCGACCCATCTCGCATTGGAGAGTGCAATTTCATTATCGTGGCTGTGCCTACACCTGTGGATAAGCTAAAAAATCCAGACCTTTCTTTTCTCAAGTCTGCTTCAGAAACCGTGGGTAGGCATATGAAGCCTGGTAGTGTGGTGGTATACGAGTCTACTGTTTATCCCGGAGCTACAGAGGAGGTGTGTGTGCCAATACTGGAAAAAGAAAGCGGTCTTAAGTGGAAGAAAGATTTCTTTGTAGGATACTCTCCTGAGAGGGTCAATCCCGGAGACAAAGAGCATACATTAGAAAAAATCGTAAAAGTGGTAGCCGGTGATACTCCCGAAACCCTTGAGCTTATAGCCGAGGTATACGGAAAGATAATTAAGGCTGGCGTTTATAAAGCCCCAGATATAAGAACCGCAGAAGCGGCAAAGGTTATAGAAAATATTCAAAGGGATATAAATATAGCCTTGATAAACGAGCTTGCCCTTATATTTCACCGGCTTGGGCTTGACACAAAAGAGGTGCTAAAGGCAGCTGGAACAAAATGGAACTTTTTGAAGTTTGAACCTGGATTGTGGGGGGTCATTGCATACCAGTAGATCCATACTATCTTGCTCACAAATCCTTAGAAGTTGGCTATGTGCCAGAGCTCATACTGGCAGGAAGAAGAATAAATGAATTTATACCAATCTATATAGCCCACGAGCTTGTAAAATACCTTATTAAGACTGGGAAAAAGTAAAAGGTGCCAAAGTTTTGGTGCTTGGAGCTTCTTTTAAGGAGAATGTGCCAGATGTAAGAAACAGCAAAGTGTTTGAAATTTTAAAGGAGCTTAAGGATTTCCAAGTAACCACGATCCTATACGATCCGGTAGCTAACAAAGAGGAGGTGAAGGAAGAGTATGGTGTAGATCTTGAAGAAGACTTTTCGCTTCATACACCATACGATGCCATACTGTTTGCAGTTAGACATAAAATATTTTTAGAGAAGTTTAATTTAGAAACTCTAAGAAAGCTTTGCAACGATCCGCCCATACTTTTTGATGTGAAGGGAGTCTTTGATAGGGAAGAAGCCAAAAAAATGGGTTTTATATACTGGAGGCTTTGATGTGGTCTAAATTGATGGAGGGTAAGTTAAAGCCTATTGATTTTTTGATAGTATGGGTGGTGTTTTATCTTTACTCCCTGTTTGTTGGTTTTTTAGTTCAATTCTTTGTTTTGCCCGTGCTTTTTCCTTCTGCCCATTGGAAGGATGGTCTGATGGTTGGTGGAGATTGGATATTCTTTCATTCAGAAGCAGTAGAATTGGCAAAGAAAATAGAGCTTGAAGGGTGGGATGTTTGGAGTTTAAAACCACCCCCTTATTATCAATCCATGATAGGGATAACTGCCCTGTTTTATGCATTGACTGGCATACACAAACCTTGGGTTATGTTGTTTTACAATGCATTTTTACATGCCAGTGCGGGAGTAATGCTTTTTTATCTACTTACGCTTTTCGAAGTTCCAAAAAAGTATGCTCTGATTTTTTCCGCTTTATTTGTAGTTTCCCCTACATCCCTTACCTGGGTTTCTCAAATTCACAAGGATGGTCTTTATATTTTGGGAATCTACTCTACTTTTCTTGCAATTGCCTTAGCATTTTCGCAAAAAACCTTCCATAATTTACTTGCAGTATTCTTTGGAATTTTGAGCGGTCTATCGTTTTTTATCGTCGGTAGGGAATACGCTGTAAAGANCTTTTTTTATTTCCACAGCTTTACAGTTTTAGTGGTCTTTGCTATCATAATTTTTCAACTTATAAAGAAAAACAAAGAAAAAACCTTACAATACTTAAAAACTCTGTCAGTAGTATTTTTAATTTTTCTTTTCTTTGACTTTTTACAACCACCACAACCACAACCACCACAACCACAACCACAACAACCACAACCACAACAACTACAACAACTGCAATGGTTTTGGAACCCTTGGATACCAGATAAAGTGGAATACCTTTTTTACCAGTTAGCTTACTGGAGAAACGAAGTTTGGCCTAAACATCTTTCTGGACATATGGGAGCTATTGATGAAGATTTAAGATTTTACAGTGTTTGGGATTTTATAGAATATACACCAAGAGCTTTTGTTGTAGGATTGTTTTCCCCTTTCCCAAGTTTTTGGTTTACAAAGGGCTCTACCACGGGTGGAACTATTGCCAGATACATAACCCCCTTTGAAGCTGTTTATCTTTACATAGCCTGGATACTTTTGCCCTTTGCCCTTTGGAAGCATAGAGGGAAACCTTGGCTCTGGATTATACTTTTAATCTCTCTTGGTTTTATATGGTTTCACACAGTAGCAGAACCCAACGTAGGTCCCATTGTAAGAAAAAGATACGGCTATGTTATGTTTCTTTCCGCTTTAAGCTATAGCGTATTTCTTACAGAGGTTTTTAAAAGGTGGAAAAAATCATAGTATTTTCCTCTAACACGGCATTTAGCCTTTACAACTTTAGACTGCATTTGATGAGAGAGTTAAAAAACAAAGGATTTCGTGTAGTAGCGGTATCTCCAAACGAAAGTGAGTATGCGTCCTTTTTGGCTAAAGAGTTTGAGTTTTATCCAATAAAAAATCTTGACCGTAAAGGTAAAAATCCTTTTAAAGACCTTTTGCTTCTTTTTGAATATTTAAGACTATACAAAAGACTAAAACCACATTTGATAATAAACTTTACCATAAAGCCAAATATCTACAGCTCCATTGCAGGTGGTATTCTTGGCATTCCATCTATAAGCGTAGTCACTGGTTTGGGGTATGTGTTCATAAGTAAAACATGGCTTACAAACTTAGTAAAGCTATTATACAAAATAGCTTTTAGAGTCAATAAAATTGTAGTTTTCCAAAATAAGGATGACTTTGAAGAGCTAAAAGGTTTAACTGATAGAAAGGCACACCTAATAGAAAGCTCTGGTGTGGATACTGATTACTTTTCTCCTTCTTTTTGCGAAGAAAACAAAAAGAAAAATTTACCTTCCTTTTTGTTGGAAGATTTCTAAAGGATAAGGGACTTTTGGAACTCGTGAAAGCTTTTGAGAGGTTAAAATCTGAAAATCCAAAAGTTGAACTTTATTTGGTCGGTGATGTGGATGAGGGAAATCCTCGATCTATCAAAAGGGAGGAGTTAAAGAGCTGGTTAGATAAGGGTTTGGTTAATTGGATAGGCTTTCAAAAAGATGTCAGGCCCTTTTACTGCCTTGCAGATTGCGTAGTTTTGCCTTCTTACTACAGAGAAGGGATTCCAAGGGTTTTGTTGGAAGCTATGGCTATGGGAAAGCCCATAATCACCACGGACAGTGTTGGGTGCAGGGAAGTGTGCGTTGATGGGGTTAATGGCTTTTTGGTTGAACCGAGAAATTGGGAAAGTCTTTACGAGGCTATGAAAAGGATGGTTGAGCTTGAAGAAGATAAGAGAAAGTCTATGGGGATGAAAGGCAGGAAGATGATTTTGGAAAGGTATGACGTAAAACTTATAGTTGAAAAATACCTCAAACTGATTGAGTTAGTTGTTTGATAGAAGTAGAGGAATACCGCTTCTGCCTTTAGGTTTACAAGGATTTCCTCTATTGCTTTTAGTGTTTTGATTGGTCCAGCTTATCACCGCTAAAAGGTGCCCTAAATCCATAGAACTTCTTAACCATTAAGTTCGTCCATGCATAGGGGAAATCTATTCCAACCTTGCTTCTTTTATGTTGGTCTTAAGCCAAAGGTTTCCTCTGATCTCAAAAAATCTCTTTTGAAGCTCTATAAGCTGTTTTATACCACCCATAGCTAAAGCAAACATCTTTTCAAACTGCTCTTTTGTAAAGGTGTATTCCTCACCCATTGCCTGAATTTCGGATATTTTGCCATCGTCCGTTGCTACCAAGTTCATATCAACCTTAGCTTCTGAATCTTCCTCAAAGTTGAGGTCCAAAAAGACTTCATCTCCCACTATACCCACGCTCACCGCCGCTACAAAGTTTTTTATGGGGGTAGAGTTTAAAATTCCTTCGTTGTATAGCTTTATCACCGCATCCGCAAGTGCAACAAAGGCACCAGTTATTGAGGCAGTTCTCGTTCCGCCGTCCGCTTGTAAAACATCGCAGTCTATCCAAAAGGTTCTTTCTCCAACCTTTGTAAGATCCAAGGCAGTGCGCATAGCTCTGCCGATCATGCGTTGTATTTCGTGCGTCCTACCCCCAATCCTTCCCGATACCGATTCTCTTATGTTTCTCGTCTGTCCAGCCCTCGGAAGCATAGAATATTCGGCGGTTATCCACCCCTGCCCTTTGCCCTTTAAAAAAGGAGGAACACCGTCCTGAACAGAGACAGCGCATATAACCTTTGTATTTCCAAACTCTACCAAAACAGACCCTTCAGGGTATTTAAGATAATCCCTTTGAATTCTTACAACCCTTAGTTCGTTGGGCTTTCTTCCGTCCTTTCTCAAACCTTAGCTCCCATAGCCTTAGCTTTTTCGACCACTTCCTCTATGGTACCAACCATGTAGAACGCCATCTCAGGCAGATGATCATACTTACCACTTAGTATTTCTTTAAAGCTTCTTATGTTGTCCTCAAGTCTTACGTATTTTCCGGGCATGCCAGTAAATTGCTCTGCTACGTGGAAAGGCTGAGCCAAGAACCTTTGAATTCTCCTTGCCCTATTGACAATTGCCTTGTCTTCCTCAGATAGCTCCTCCATTCCAAGTATGGCTATTATTTCCTGAAGCTCTTTGTATCTTTGTAAAATCCTCTTTACTTCCATCGCAGTTTCGTAGTGTTCCGTTCCTACAAACTCCGGTGCTAAATATTTGGATGTGGATTCCAGTGGATCAACCGCAGGATATATACCAAGCTCTGCCAACCTTCTTGCAAGCACCGTGGTTGCATCCAAGTGTGCAAAGACCGAATAGGGTGCTGGATCCGTTATGTCGTCTGCAGGCACATAAACCGCCTGTATGGAAGTCAGAGAACCTTTCTTTGTGGATGTTATCCTCTCCTGCACTTCACCCACGTCTGTGTTTAGTGTGGGTTGATATCCTACTGCAGAAGGAAGCCTTCCAAGCAGTGTGGAGACCTCAGACCCTGCTTGCACAAAGCGGAATATATTGTCTATGAAAACGAGCACGTCCTGACCTTCTACATCCCTGAAGTATTCTGCCATGGTTATGCCAGTTTGTGCAACTCTAAACCTAACACCCGGAGGCTCGTTCATCTGTCCATAAACCATCACCGTATAGGGAAGAACGCCTGACTCTTTCATTTCGTGCCAAAGGTCGTTTCCTTCCCTCGTCCTTTCGCCCACGCCTATAACCACAGAAAAACCTTTGTGGAACTTGGCAATGTTGTGTATAAGCTCTTGCATTAGAACCGTCTTTCCAACTCCAGCACCACCAAAGAGTCCTACCTTTCCACCTTTCACGTAAGGCTCCAGAAGGTCTATTACTTTTATACCAGTTTCCAGGATCTCTACCTTTGTAGATTGCTCTTCAAGTGGTGGTGGTTCTCTAAACATGGGCCAATACTCTTCCGCATTTACAGGTCCCGCTTCGTCTATGGGCTTACCCACCACGTTGAATATCCTTCCAAGGGTAGCTCTACCTACCGGCACCTTGATGGGTCCTCCCAAGTATTCCACCTCCTGTCCTCTAACCAAACCATCGGTAGGACCCAAGGCTATGCTTCTAACCCTGCTTTCTCCTATGTGCTGTGCAACTTCAAGGAACAGTTCTTCTTGAGTCCAATTGCCCCTGTCGTCTATAAACCGCCTTATGGTTTTTAAACCATGCCTTACTGGGGGCAGATCCTTTCCAGAAAATTCTACGTCCACAACAGCTCCTATTACTTGAACTATCCTTCCTTTCATTTTTCCCTCCTGAGTTTTTATTTTACCACAAAAAGGTATTTCAGGACTTCTCTGCTTGCAGTTTGTATCCCCCTTCCATCCACCCCTCCGGATAATACCAATCTCTGAAGAAAGTGTATCCCAATCTCCTCAGCTTGCTTCCCAGCCTTGTTTGCTCGGGCGGAATCCCTACTTTTAGTTCCTTAAGAGTTTGTGGATCGTTGTAGTATTCAACAAAGAGCCTTCTGTAGCATTCACTGATAAGAGAAAGCAAAACATCCTCTGCAGGACTGCCAAAAAATTCTTCTTCTATATGAAAGAGCTCTATCCATTCCTTGTAGTATGGTTTTCTTCCGTAGAAGGCTTTGGCAAACAAAAGGCGCCTTTCGTTTAAGTTTATGGTGTAGTTTTCCTCTTCTGCAAACCTCCCTCCTGTTACAGACACCAAAACCAACGTGCCCTGAGGGAGAGCTATTCCATTTTTCAGAGCTTCTTTGATATACTCAAAACAACTCACGATATATATTTTAACTACCGAGTTAGGATATTTTGAATTCTCCTTAGCAGTTCTTCGTGGCTGATGGAGGTTCTAAAGCCTTCGGGTTTAAAGTGGGTTTGCTTTCCTTCAAAAAGTCTTAGGATCTCTTTCTTTGGTGGAAGGTTTGGTATTTTAAAAGCCTTTGCCAAGGCAGAAAGAGTGTAAAATCCTACGGACTTTATTTTAGACTCTTCCTTTATGGTTTTTAACACTTTGATCGTTTCTTGAGAAAGTTCCACACTACCCCTAAGAGCCCAAACCCTTTGTAAAAAGTCCTCATCCCAAAGCTCACCTACCCACAAAGGACCAGCTATCAAAAGTCTATTACCGCAAAAAGGACAGGAACTCCTTATGCCCTCAATGGATACACTTTCCCTATAAAGGCACTTATCGCAGTAAAGGAGATAGCCAATGTTTTTAACTATCTGATCTGTCCTTTTTGCTCCGATATCCTTCATTAAGAATACCTTAAAGTGATGCTTGTAGGAGTAGGAAAAGATGGGTCTGAAGGCGTAATCGTGCTTTGCCCCTTCTTCTACGATCTTTTTTATAAGGATTCTTATGCCCACTTCATGGTAAAATTCACAGTCCAAAAGGGGTTTGCTGGCATACCTTCTTATGCAAGTGTTAGGATATGTCCCAGAAAGCACGGAAGTATCTGTAGCGGTAACGGAAAGTATGCCTCCCCTTTTTACTGGGAATACCGCAGAATCTAAAAAAGGAATTGGAGAACCGTATGGGTCAATATCCACATAATCACAGTTTCTGAGGCGTCTCAGAAGTAGTGAAGCATCTTCTGAGTATATATCCACCTTGCTTGGGTCTATTTGGTTTAACCTTAAGTTCTCCTTAAAGTTTTCCACAGCCCTTTGACTTATGTCGTTGTATATAACCTTAGAAACTGTGGGTACTTCTAAGAGAAACCTCAAGGCCCTTATCCCACTGGCACCCATAGGATCGCATACTACCAGATTTTCCCCCTCCATCGCATTTACTATCAGAAGGCTCATGTCCCTGTTTATGACCATAGCCGGGTTGTAAAAAACCGGCATGTCTGAAGAGACTACTTCAGGCACTTGAACATTCACTATGGCTTTCCCCTCTCTTATCATGCTAATCTGTGTTTTTTAACCGTATCTACAACAAGCTTTACCTTACTGAGCTCCATATCTGGAGAAAGCCCATGGCCTAAGTTAAATATATATTTTGTCCTTCTTGGAATTTTTTTCAAAAGCTCCACAACCTTTCTCTGCAATACTTCCTCTTCGCAGTATAGCACCGATGGATCAAGATTGCCCTGAAAAGTTCTTGCATCCCTCTCCATCCATCCAAGCATATCTACGGTCCAATCCACTGAAAAGGCGGAAACAGGCAGTCCCTTTAGAATTTCCAAATACTCCCCTGACCCTCTATAAAAGTATATCACCGGAACCTTTAGTTCTTGCTTTAATCTTTGGAAAAAGTCCTTCAAAAGAAGGGCATAGTCTTTAAGGTTTTCGTAAGGCATATGCATAAGCCAGCTGTCAAAGACTTGCACCAAATCCGCACCTGCTTTTACCTGTCCCTTAAGGTATTCCACCAAATTATCAGACAGCAAGCTCAGAAATTTACGATACTCCTCTTCCCTTTGCCACATAAATAGCTTTGCCTTTTTGAAGTCTGTATTACCTTTTCCTTCCACCGTATAGACAAACAAAGTCCAAGGACCTCCACAAAAGCCTATGACTGGCACTTCTTTTTGCACTGCTTTAACACCTTTGACTATCTCATTCACAAACTCCGTATCTTTGCTTGTTATCCTTTTAAGCCCATCTACCCTTTGGTCCCACTCCAGCTTTGGACCTTCACCCTCTTCAAATCTTACCAATATACCCATAGGTTCCAAAGGCACCAAGATATCGGAAAATATGATTATTGCATCAACTCCAAGAAGTTCTAAAGGGAGCAAAGACACCTTTACCGCAAGATCTACGTTTTTGCAAAAACTTAAAAAGTCCTTCTCCTTTTCCCTTAGCTGACGGTATTGGGGCATATATCTGCCCGCTTGACGCATAAGCCAAACAGGAAACCTCTCTATCTTTTCGCCCTCAAGACTCTTTAAAAGAAGCATCTTTTTATTTTAATCTTATACCTTCCTTTCAAACCTTAGCCTTTTGGGAAGCTCCTCCAACCAACCAAGGGCTATGCCAAAGTTTTTCTCTACAAGCCTTTTAATCTTAGGAAGTTCTTTCTGAAGCTCTTCCAGATCCTCCTTTTCAAGCTTGGGGAGCTCATCTAAAATTTGCTGAAGCTCAGACAATGCTTTTTCAGGATTGAAGGGGTCAGTAAGGAGCTCTTCAAGCTTTCTTAGCTTTTCTTTCATACTTGAGCACTACCATTAGTATTAGGGAGCTCAACGCCATGAAAATTGACACTATCTGATTCCAAGTAAGCCCTATGGACTGTATGGGTGGAGTGACGCCTCTGTAGAATTCCAGGAAAAACCTCAGAGCTCCATAAAGTAGCATGTAAAGTGCAAACAAAAAGCCGTCAAAAGGCTTTCGTTTGCTGAAAAGAAGCAGTATGAAAAATATAACAAGCAGTCCTAAGAATTCCATAAGCTGTGTGGGATAAAGGGGCATATATGGTGGTGCAACCGCACCTTCTGGAAATACCACGTAGAAAAAGGGAAATTTATCCGAAAAGTGTATGCCCGGATTTATGTTTTCTGCCAAAAAGGGTTTGCCATAACAACAGCCCGCAGAGGTGCAACCAAGCCTTCCTATGCTGTGAGCTATTGCTACCGCTATTACGCTTAGGTCTGCTATCTTCCAGATGGGAAGTTTGTATTTGTATGTGCCTATTAAAGCACCCACAATGCCCCCTATTAAACCCCCAAAGAAGGTAAGACCTCCCTGCCATATGGCAAAGACATCGGCTATGCTCTTTATTTGCTCCGGATGTTCCATAATGTAGGTTATTCTTGAGATAACTATGCCAAAGATCAAAGCCAAAAGCAAAGTATTTTCTATATGATTGACGTTCAACCCTTCCTTTTTCCCTAATCTCAAAAGCAGAAAATAAGCCAAAAATACTCCCATTGCTACCAAAACGCCATAGGTGTATATCTTTATCCCAAAGACTTCAAACAAAACGGGAAACATTAAAAGCTAACCTCCTCTATGTTTATTGTAAAGCTAAGGTCTTCAGTGCTTACCTTCACCCTTTTGTAATAGCCTTCTTTAGTTCTAATGCCGTAGTTCAAAGTTATAAGTCTTTCCTTTTTCCTGTCCAGTATTTCCACCTTACTTAGATCTCCATCTTTAAAGTAATGCCTTATCATATAATCCCCCACTTCTCTACTTAGGATTACTCCTTCAGAAGAGCAGGAAACCTTTTCTTCGCCAGTCAGTAGCGCACCAAAGATTATTCCGTCCGGTCCAAAGGGTAGATCAAAGCATACACTATTAGCACAAAGGCCCTTTTTGTCAAAGGACAGGCTGGGGATTTTTGGACCTTGAATGGTATATTTGCTGTTGTCCTTTTCCAGTTTAAAAGGTATCTTCAATGCTCCGTAGGATACATATATAAAGCTTGAATANCTTTTTGGCGCTTTATCTTCTGAGTAGTTCAACACAACAGTTGGGTCCATTCTGCAGACCATGGGAGCGCAGGAAAGGACAAAGCACAGAGCCATGGATAAATAGACTTTCATGGTAATTCTTTTCTGATGCGCACCGCTTCGTAGTGTGCGATTAAGCCCTCTGCCTTGGCTATATGTTGAGCATGATCTGCTAGTTTCTCAAACCCTTCCTTAGAAACATACATAAAAGAGCTTCTTTTGACAAAGTCATAGACACCAAGGGGAGAAAAAAATCTTGCGGTGCGCCCTGTTGGAAGTGTATGGTTTGGTCCCAAAAGATAGTCCCCTAAGGGTTCGGTGCTGTAGGCACCCAAAAACACAGCTCCCGCATGTTTTATTTTAGGTAAAAGAGAGAAGGGATCTTTTACCATAAGCTCCAAATGCTCGGGTGCTATGTAGTTGGCTACTTCGCAGGCTTGATCAAGGTCCTCCACCAAAAACACCGTCCCAAACCTTCCTATGGACTTTTGAGCTATGTCCTTTCTTGGAAAGTCCTCCATGATCTGTTTTAGCTTTTCCACAACTTGGACTGCATGCTTTTCATCTGTAGTAATCAAAAATGCTCCAGCCAGCTCGTCGTGTTCTGCCTGAGACAGCAAATCCCAAGCTATCCACTTAGGATCTACCGTTCCATCGGAAATCACGAGCACCTCAGAAGGTCCAGCGATCATGTCTATATCCACCACACCAAAAAGCAGTTTTTTGGCAATGGTAACGTATATGTTGCCCGGACCCACAATCTTATCAACCTTTGGCAAACTCTCTGTCCCATAAGCAAGGGCTGCTATGGCTTGCGCCCCTCCCACTCTAAAAACTCTGCTTACGCCAGCTATAAACCCTGCAGCTAAGGTGTATTTGTTAGGCTTGGGAGATACCATAATGATCTCCTTCACTCCAGCTACCACCGCAGGCACAGCATTCATAAGAACGGTAGATGGATAGACCGCCTTTCCCCCCGGCACATACAAACCCACCCTCTCCAAAGGAATAACTCTCATCCCAAGAAGTATGCCTTCTTCCTCTGTTATAAAGGAGTTTTCCAACTGCTTTTCGTGAAATCTCTTTATTCTTTCGTGGGCAATCTCCAAAGCTTGCCTAACTTCAGGCTCAATCTCTTCGTAAGCTTTTTCAAGCTCTTCGTATGGCACTTCCAAGTCTTCTTCTTTTAGCTCTTCCCCGTCAAACTTTTTGGTGAATTCCAAAAGTGCTTTGTTGCCTTCCTCTTTAACCTTCTTTATTATCTCTTTTACAACAGGCTCGTATTCTTCGGTAATGATTTCCCCTCGGGACATTACAAACTTAAGCCTGCTGTTAAACTTCCAAGCGATATTCCTAAGGTCCTCTATGTGCATAAGCTAATATCTTAATAGATTTTTCCAATATAATAATAGTTCATCCACAATCTTAGGAGGTAGAGCGTTGAAAAATATAGTAATCACACCTATGACCTTTGAGCCTGTCTATGCTCAACCGGCGGAAATAGTGGAAAGGAAGGGGATAGGGCATCCGGATACTATATGCGACTACTTGGCGGAAAACCTATCTAAGGAACTATGCAAATGGTATTTAGAAAACTTTGGCGCAGTTATGCATCACAACGTAGACAAGGCTTTGTTAGTTGGAGGGGTAGCGAACGTGCGCTTTGGTGGAGGGGAAATTGTAGAGCCTATTGAAATACACTTAGTGGGTAGGGCGGTTTTGGAAAAAGACGGAAAAAAGCTTGATAATGTGGAGGAGTTTGTAATAAACACCGCAAAGGAGTGGATAGGAAAGCATCTGAGGAATATTGACATAGAAAAACACATAAGAATCTATCCAAAAATAAGGCCGGGTAGTAAGGATTTGGTTGAACTTTTTGAAAGGTTTCAGAAAAAGGGAGATATTCCCTTAGCAAACGATACATCCTTTGGTGTGGGCTTTGCACCTTTGGATACCTTAGAAAGGGCAGTTTATGAAACTGAAACCTTTTTAAACTCCGAACAGATGAAAAGCGTTCATCCAGAAATAGGAGAGGATATAAAGGTTATGGGGGTCAGAATAGGAGAAAGGATAAGGCTTACGGTTGCGCTTGCTTTTGTAAGCAAATACATAAAGGACATTGACGAATACTTTCAAAGGAAGGAAGAGATAATGCGCAAGGTGAAAGCCCATGTTCAAGATGTCATAGGTAAGGAGGTGGAGCTTTTCATAAACACTGCAGACAGCAGGGAAAACGAGAGTGTCTATATAACAGTAACGGGGACTTCTGCGGAGCACGGAGACGATGGACAGGTAGGTAGAGGAAACAGGGTCAATGGACTGATTACTCCATACAGGCCTATGAGCTTGGAGGCAGCAGCGGGCAAAAATCCCATATCCCACATAGGCAAAATTTACAACACAGTGGCAAACAAAATAAGCAAAAGGGTTGTTGAGGAAATTGAAGAGGTAGAAGAAGCTTACTGTTATATAGTTTCCCAAATTGGGAAGCCAATAAACGAGCCTCAGGTTTTGGATGTAAAGGTAAGGACAAAAAAGGATCTAAAGAGCATAGAGGAGTTGGCAAAGCGTATAGCTCAAGAGGAGCTAGAGCTTATGCCAGAAGTTTGGAAAGGATTTGTAGAAGGTAAGTATCCCGTCGCTTAGAGCTTACTTTTGCACTTTGAACAAAAATCTTTACCCTTCCTATCCACTTCAAAAACCGAGTTGGAGAAGTTCATCACACACCCAGGAGTTTTACAGTGCAAAAGGCCAAAGGTATGTCCAAGCTCGTGGTTTATCTCCTTAAACACCCTTTCAAAGAAAATCCTTTCGTCCTTGTGAAAAAGCCTGTGTGTGCTAACAAGGGCATACCTTCCACCTAACTCACCAATGCCAAAGATAAAGTTTAGGTGGTCTTCATAGATATCAACGTCAGTTATGCCTATCAGCTTTAGCATGCCTGGTAGTTCAACAGCCCTCATACGGTCCAAGATTTTGTTAGCTATGAATTGCCCCCTTTTTGGATCGTAAGCATCACGGTAATACACAGGCACATCAGATATTCTTACCTCAAAACCAAAAATTTCCTTTATATTCTTTGCACCAGCAAGCAAAAGTCTTTTTTGAACATTCCCTATGGCTATCATATAGATAAACATCAATACAGGCAAGGAGTACGTTCAGAAAGAGGGCAAACCTTTAGTATAATTGCAACTGCTACCGAGTATTCTCTTTCGTGTGAGAGGGAGATCAAGAGGTTAAGGTTGTTTAGCCCTTCCCTTAGGAGTTTAACCTTTGCGGGTTTGCCAAAATCTCCCAGTATTTCTATCTCAGAAAACCTCAGAAGAATGCCAGTATGCTGATAAACTGCCTTCAGGACTGCCTCCTTCCCAGCCCATCTGGCAGATAAACAGGCTATGTAGTCTGCCTGAGCTTTGCAGTATTCCAACTCAGAAGGTGTGTATATACGCTTTAAAAACCTCTCTCCAAACTTATCCACCGCATTCTTTATCCTCCTGTTGGAAACAATATCCACCCCTATCAACTACTCCACCTCTACCCTGTATTCTACCTTTTTCAGTTCTTTTAGTTCATCCGGTAGCTGGCTTAACTGCTGAAGGACCCTCTCTCTAATGTCCTTTAACGAAGGCAGTGGAAAGGTTAGCTTCTTTACCAAACCACCTTCCTCATATCTAATTACCCTGTCGTAGTGAAATTTACCATCCTTGAAGTATCTTAATACCTGTCTTTTGTAGGGAAAGGTTTTTTTGCCTGGACTTTCTTTAAATTTGGGCTTTCCTTCATACTCCACCAATTTGTAGGCTATGTCCAAGTATGGAGCATCTGAGGATGTCAAAACTTTTGTTCCGACGCCGAAGGCATCTATCGGCACACCTTCCGAAAGCCACCGCTCTATGTCATACTCATCTACCCCACCGCTGACCAAAATTTTCACATCCTTAAAACCTTCCTCGTCTAAAAGTCTTCTAACTTCCCTGCAAAGCTGAGGGATCTCTCCGCTATCTATTCTCACACCCAAAACTTTTATCCCTTCCTTCATAAGCTTTAAAGCCTTGCGCGCCCCCTCAACCGTATCGTAGGTATCTATCAAAAGAAAAACCTTGTCTGGAAAGCTTTTTGCGAAAGCTCTAAAGGCTTCTTCCTCTTCATCAAAGACCATTATGTAAGAGTGTGCCATAGTGCCAAAGACCGGTATTCCATAGTGCATACCAGCCTGAAGGTTTGAAGTTCCATTAAAGCCTCCCACATAACAAGCCCTTGCACCCAAAAGCCCAGCCATAGGAGAATGGGCCCTTCTTAAACCAAAATCTACCAAAGTCTTACCTTTAGCTGTAAGATAGCTTCTGACAGCCTTTGACGCTATGACAGTTTCAAAGTGTATGGTGTTAATAACCAATGTTTCTATAAGTTGTGCTTTGGGGAGGGAGCCTTCTACCTGAACGATGGGCTCATTTTGAAAAAAGATCGTCCCCTCTTCCATCACATACAGGTCTATGTCCAACTCCAGCTCTCTTAAATAATCCAAAAACCACTCCTTGAATATGCCTAAGCTTTTTAGATACTTTAACTCTCTGTCTCCGAATTTGTAATTTTCTAAGTTTTTAATTAGCGTTTCAAGACCGCAGGCTACCAAAAAGTTTCTCTCTTTTGGAAGCTTTCTGACGAAAAGACTAAAGACCGCTTTCCCCGTTTTCCCATGCTCCAAATAACTCTGCGCCATAGTTAGCTCATAAAGATCAGTTACTAAGGCTGTGCTTTCCATAATTTCTTTGCTCATTCAAAAATTGCTTTTGCTAAATTGTAATATAAGTCGGTGGTTTTGTTCAAGAAATTCCCAAGCTATAATAGATATTAAGCTTTTCGGAGGATAAAAATGGGAAAGAAAATAAGGATTGCTATTGCGGGTGTGGGCAATTGCGCAAGCGCTTTGATTCAGGGAATTCACTACTATGAAAAACATCGGACTGATAATGTAAGTGGTTTGATGTTTGAAGATGTTGGAGGATACAAGCCATGGGATATAGAAGTTGTTGCTGCGTGGGACATTGACGCAAGAAAGGTTGGAAAGGACATATCCGAAGCCATCTTTGCTCCACCTAATTGCACCACCATATTTGAGCCGGATATTCCAAAAAAGGGTGTGAAGGTAAGGAAGGGTAAAGTGCTTGATGGTTTTGCCCCACACATGGCTAACTATCCACCAGACCGCACCTTTGTGCTTTCCGATGAAAAGGAAGACGAGCTTGAGGATGTGGTAAGCGTTCTAAAAGAAACAGAGGCGGATATTCTTATAAACTACGTTCCTGTTGGTTCAGAACAAGCGGCAAGGTTTTACGCAGAAGCTTGCCTTAGGGCGGGCGTTTCTTTCATAAACGGTATGCCCACCTTTATAGTTTCGGACCCGGAGTGGGCAAAGCGTTTTGAACAAGAGGGAATACCAGTGGTAGGAGATGACATAAAGTCTCAGGTGGGAGCAACCATAGTCCATAGAACCTTGGTCCAACTTTTCACAGACAGGGGGGTAAAAATAGACAGAACCTACCAGCTAAACTTCGGTGGAAATACAGACTTTCTCAATATGCTTGAAAGAGAGAGGCTAAAAACTAAGAAGATATCAAAAACTTCTGCAGTAGAATCCCTGCTCCCTTACGACATAGGGGACGGGAACATACACATAGGACCTTCCGATTGGGTGCCTTGGCTAAAAGACAGAAAGATCGCATACATAAGAATTGAGGGAAGGCTTTTTGGAGATGTGCCCATGTATTTGGAGTTAAAGCTTGATGTGGAAGATTCACCAAACAGTGGAGGTTCTATGATAGATGCCATAAGGTGTTGTAAGCTTGCAAGGGATAGAGGCATTGGTGGTCCTCTGTATTCCATAAGCGCTTATACTATGAAACATCCACCCATACAGTATCCTGATTGGCAGGCAAGAAAGATGGTGGAGGAGTTTATAAGAGGTGAAAGGGAAAGATGAAAGAGAGGCTTTTTACACCAGGTCCTGTGGAGATCCCAGAAAGGGTCAGAAGGGTCTTAGGGGATCAGATAATCCACCACAGAACGGAGGAATTCAGAAGGTCCTTTTTAGAAGTTAGAGAGCTCTTCAAAAGGTTGGTAGAAGATCTCTCAGAAAACTTTGTCTTTTTTGCAAGCTCTGGCACCGGTGCTATGGAAGCAAGTATTCTAAACTTCTTTGAGGAAGGAGACAAAGTAATAGTGGTAAATGGTGGAAAGTTTGGGGAGCGGTGGCTAAATCTGGCAAAGCATTGGGGATTAAACCCTGTGGAGTATAAAGTGGAGTGGGGTAAGTCTGCTGATCCGGATAAGGTAAAGGAACTTTTGGACAAAAATCCAGACTGTAAAGGAGTGCTTTTGCAAATATCAGAAACATCCACAGGTGCCTATCATCCCACGAAGGAAATAGGTTATATATGCAGGGAAAGGGATGTTTTGTTGGTAGCAGACGCAATAACAGCCCTTGGAGTTTATAAAATTGTGCCCTCTGAATGGGGCATAGACGTTCTCGTAGGAGGTTCCCAAAAGGGACTACTTCTGCCTCCAGGACTTTCTGTGCTTTGGTTTTCGCAGAGGGCAGAAAGGAGTCTAAAGGAAAGGGCTTTTTATTTCAGTATAAAGAAAGAGCTCAAAAAACAGCTGGAAGGTCAAACTGCTTGGACACCAGCCATAAGCTTAATACTGGCTATGAAGGAAAGCTTAAGCATGCTTTTGGAAGAGGGGATGGAAAAGGTTGAAAAAAAACACAGAACTCTTTCAAGGGCAACTCTCAGCGCTATAAAGGTTTTAGGTTTAAAACAGTTTGCCCAAAACCCATCCATTTCTGTGTCCGCTATAGCTTCCGAGCAAGCAGAAAATATAAGAAGAGAGCTTTTAAAATACGGCATAAGAACTGCTGGTGGTCAAGATGAGTTAAAAGGAAAGATCTTTAGAATCTCCCACATGGGAGTGGATCCAAAGGATGGCTTGATGCTTATAGGTATGCTGGAGGTAGTGCTTAAAAAGCTTGGTATTTGCCAAAGATTGGGAGAGGGTGTAAAAGCATACTCTGAAGTTTTTATAGAAAGTGGGTTATGGTAAGGCTATTTTTGGTCAGGCATGCAGAAAGCGAGTGGAACCCCGTAGGTAGATACCAGGGGCTTTTGGACCCAGAACTTTCCGAAAGGGGAAGGATACAAGCTAAGCTTTTGGCAAGCGCCTTTGAAAAGGAAAAGATTGACGTTATTTATTCTTCCCCCTTAAAAAGGACCTATCAAACCGCTGTAGAGATCGCAAGCAAGCACAATCTGGAAGTGATAAAAGAGAAAAGGATAATAGAGATAGACCACGGTGTTTGGTCTGGCATGCTCGTAGATGAAGTAAAAGAAAAGTATCCAGAGGATTTTAGAAGGTGGTTGGAAGAACCGCACAAGGTTAAATTTGAAGGGGGAGAGTCCTTAGAGGAAGTTCATGAAAGGGTAAGGGAGTTTTTGAAGTTTGTAAAGGAAAACCACCAAAATCAAACAGTAGTGGCAGTTTCTCATACAGTTCCCATAAGGGCAATGTTGTGTGCCCTTTTGGATATAGATCTGTCTAAGTTTTGGGCCTTTGGTTGTGACAACGCAAGCTATACTTTGGTGCATATGCAGGAAAAAAGAAATGTTATAGTTAAGCTTAACATAACCTGTCATTTGGGAGAATGGTATGTTGAAGCTCATAGCGCTCTTTAGCCTTTTTACGTTTCTGTTTGGCTTTTCGCAAATAAAAAAAGAGTTCAATCTTCAGGTGGAGATAGTCGCAAAGGAACTTGAAGAAAAGCCAAAACTTTATCCACCAGAAAAACTACCTTTGGAGGAATCCAAGGTTTTAGACCTTTCCCCAAAGCTTTTGCAACCACCCAAAGAGATGGAATTTGTGCCAGTTTTACCCGTCAGAGAAGAGGGCTTAAGTTGTGGAAAACCTAAGGACGCCATAGCCTATAAGAAAGGGGTAGATCACTACCTTGCAGGAAACTTTGACCAAGCGGAGAAAGAGTTGGAAACAATTCTTGTTATGGGGTCCCCTTACAGACCTATGGCAGAATACGTTTTAGGTTTGATAAAACTAAGACAAGGACAAAAGGCTCAAGCCAAAAACCTTTTTGAAAACTCCTGCAAATACTCGCACAGATACAAAAAAGCATCGTGCGAACTCTATTATGCCCTCAGTTTTGAGTTAGAAGGCACAGCTCCAGAAAACCAAGATAAGTTTTGGAGCGTGGTGTATGAAGTTAGCAAAGGCAATTATAAGGTTCCGTCTTGTGAAGGTGTGGTATTTGGCAAATACTGCGCTTACATAAGGGACTTTGTAAAGGGTGAAATAAACACAGATTACAAAGACAGCACAAAAATCAGAAAGGCTATCATACTTTTTGAAAGCGGTCAATTGGAAAAAGCCAAGGAAATACTTAACGAGTATTCAAAACCAGCTAAGCCCTACAGGGATATTGCCCTTTATTATTTGGGACTTATAGCTCTACAAGAAAACGACCCGCAATTAGCATACAGATACGCAAGCTTACTGGAAACCATCAACAAAGACTACGCTTACTCTTTATACTCTTCCATTGCGTCAAAGGGTGTGCTTTGGGCTCGGCTAACCTACGGCATAACAAAAAATAAGGCATTTTTAAATGTAGCAGGCATTCTTGCATACAACAACAAAGACTATCAACTTGCCTTCTCAAACTTTCTGGAAGCTAAAAATTTAAGGTATGCGGTTTATTCTCTTATCAGAAAAGGAGACTATAAAACCGCCTACAAACTTTTGAAGGAGAAAAAGGAAAAAGACAGGGAAGATTACCTATGGCTTTTGGAATCTGCCTATTGGGCAGACATACCTGTGGAAGATATATTAAACTCCATCAAGGATAAGTATGTGGAATTGTATCGGGAGTACTTAGGATGGAGCTATTTTAAAAAAGGAGATTGGTCTTCTGCCCTAAAATACTTTGACAACCCAGAACACAAAGCTTTGTGCTATTTTAACCTTAAGAAATACCAAGAAGTTTTGAACATCTTACAGAAAGTTTCATCCCGCAAAGCTAACATCCTAAAAGCCAAGTCCGCACTCTTTTTGAACAACCCTTCTTTGGCAAGGAGCTTCCTTTCTCCAAACTCGGACGAAGAGTTATACCTTCTGGGCATAAGTTTCTTTATGGAGGAAGACTACAACAGAGCTATTGAATATTTTAGTAAAGTTTCAAAGGAAGGTCCCTTTGGTCTAAAAGCTTGGATGAAAATAGCCGATGCTCTTTATAACTTGGGAAAAGTAGAGGAAGCAAAGGCTACATACTGGGAAATCCTAAAAAGCTTTCCCGACGATCCGATGGCAAGTCAGGCTGTGTTAGCCCTTTTGGAAGTAGGCACTGACCTACCAGATACCAAGAAGGAAGAGCTTATAAGAGAGTATCTGAAGAAAAATCCAAACACGCCATACGCTAAGGAGCTGAAATATCAATTAGCAGATATCTTGATAAACAGAGGAGAAAAAAAGGAAGCGCAAAAGCTTTTGGTAGAGCTTTACGAGGAGGGGGGAGATTTAAAATACAAGGCACTACTTAAACTTGCAAGCATTGAGGAAGACAAAAACAACAAGATGGTGCTTTTGTATAAGGTTTATAAAGAGGGGAATGCGGAAGAATCCGCTCAGGCAAGAAAAGAGCTGATAGCTTTATACACTCAGCTGGGAGACATGCTAAGCGCTGCGGAGCTTTTGGAGGGTGGAGACTTCCAGGAAAAGGAAAAAGCCATAGAGCTTTATGTAAAGCTAAGTCAATGGCAAAAAGCTCTGAATCTTTCGAAAGAACTTATGAAGGTTGGTTTCAGAAGTCAAACCCTTGAGGCCAATCTTATGAAGATCTACCAAAACATAAAGGATGAAAGCTTGCTTGACTACCTGATAGAAAGCGCAGACATAGATACGTCCGCCAAGGCTAAATTGGAAAAGGCTTTAACTTTAAAGGCTATGAACAGACCAAAGGAAGCTCTTGAGTATTTGGTGGATATATCCATCAACCACAAGGGCTCATCTGTCTATAATTTTGCTATAATGGAAGGTGTGCGGTTATTTTTGGACCTTGGCTTGAAGAAAGATGCGAGCTGTTTTCTGGAGAGGTTTGATTTAAAAAGCTCTTCTGAAGAAGAAAGGATTAAGATTGAGCATTTGAGGGAGAGCCTTCCAAAGTGTGAGGTGAGATGATGGAAGAGATTGTTCTTCTTTTGAAGGCAGGCGGTCTTGCCATGTATCCCCTTCTGCTTTTATCCATAGTTTCTTGGACTATTGTGGTTGAAAGGCTTATAAACCTGCGAAGCTCTAACTTTATACCAAAAAACCTCAAAGACATTAAAAATCTAATACTAAACGGGGATTTAGATAGTGCCTACAAGATTCTTTCCTTAGATCATACGCTCCTTGGCAAAATCCTCCAAAGGTTACTGGAAAATCATGTAAAGCATGGATTATCAAAAAAGGAACTTATGGAGTTGGTAAGGTCAGAAATAGACCTTTTGGTGCCAAAGGTGGAAAAGAACTTAGCCATACTATCCACAATTGCCAGTTTATCTCCTTTAATAGGTCTTTTTGGCACAATTACGGGTCTTATAAAGGTATTTAGATCCTTCTCCTTAAGTCAGTCAGAAACCGCACTAAACCTTCTTTCTGCTGGTATAGGGGAAGCACTGGTGGCAGCGGCCACAGGTCTGGCGGTTGCTATTCCAGCTCTTTTCTTCTACTGGGTATTTAGAATATGGGGCAATAGCATAATAAACAAGTTAGAAGAGGAAGCAATTGAATTTGTAAGGGGTCTTCCGTGAGAAGAAGAAGGCTTAGCTTTGACGAAAGGGCATACATAGATGTGGTGCCACTTGTGGATACGCTTTTGGCGGTTTTTCTCTTCCTTGCAGTGCTTGCCTTTCAATCTCCCATAACTTTACTTGCAGTTAAACTTCCCCTTGCAAAAGAGGGAGAAAGAAAGGAAACTTCTAAAGTTTTTACTGTTCAGGTATTAAAAAATGGAGATTACTTAGTAGGAGGTCAAAAAAAGAGCTTGGAAGAGATAGTGCAGGTTTTGAAAGACAAAAAGCCAGAGAGGTTGGTCATACAGGCGGATGAGGAAACTCTCCATAAATTTGTGGTCCAGCTTATAGACACAGCAAAAGCTCAGGAAGTTCAGGAAGTGCTTATAGCAACGAGAAAAAGGCTCTGATGTTTTTCTTTAAAAAGCTCTTATCCTACTTTATCCTTCCACCTGGGATATTCCTGATAGTCTTTTTGGTAATAGCCATCTTAAGTAAAAAGAACAAACCCGTTAAGATCTTGTCTCTAAGCTCTGCTCTTTTTATCTATATTCTTTCTATAGAGCCAACAAAGGATCTGCTTTATAAGCCCTTGGAAACTGCCTATGCTATACCTTCGGAACTAAAGGGAGATGCCATAGTAATTCTGGGGGGTGGAGCGTATAGGACTGGTATTCTTAAAGAGGATTCTACGAAAAGACTTCTTACAGGTTTTACACTTCACAAGCAAACCGGACTGCCTCTAATCCTCTCTGGTGGCACTTCTGTGAGCGCTCTTCCAGAGGCAGAGATAATGAAGTCTGTGCTTGTTAGTTTGGGGGTAGACAAAGGTGCCATACATTCAGAGGTAAACAGTAGGGATACGGAGGAAAATGCGATGGAGGTAAAAGCCCTTTGCCAAAGGTTAAAATGCAAAAGGATTATACTGGTTACCTCCGCTTACCATATGAAAAGGGCTGTAATGTCCTTTGAGAAGGCAGGTTTGGAAGTAATTCCCTATCCTACTGATTTTAAAAGGGATCTAAGGTATAACCTTTACAGTTTCTTGCCTAAGATGAGTGTAATGGCAGACAGCTACAAAGCCTTGAGGGAGCATTTGGGTTTGATCTGGTATTCTTTTAGGTTGGATGGATAAGAAGTTTTACGTATCCGGTGGAGGAACGGGTGGACATTTTTTCCCAGCACTTGCCTTGGTGGAGTGCCTAACTGAAAAAGGGCTAAGCTGTGAGTTTTTCGGTGCAGAAAGAGGTATAGAAAAGAAGCTAAGTCATCTTATAAGCGTAGAAAAACGTTTCCTTAATGTTCATCCATTCTTAGGTAAGTCTTTGAGGGATAAGCTTAGGTCCTTACTTAGCCTGTTTTTTTCTTCCTTAAGACTATACCAAGATCTAAGGAGCAACAGCGTTAGCGTAGTTTTTGGTGGTTACGCGAGCCTCCCCTTAGGCATTGCCTCTGTTTTAAAGGGAATCCCTCTTTTTTTACACGAGCAGAATTCCATTCCGAGCACTACCAACCAAGTTTTAAGCAAGTTTGCAAGGTTGATCTTTTTATCCTTTGAACACTCCAAAAGATTTTTTCCTTCGGAAAAAACGGTGAAAGCGGGCATACCTGTTAGAAAGTCTTTGCTGGAAGGTTTAAAGCTTTCTCAAAGGGAAGCCAGAGAAAAGCTTAACTTGGAAGATAGGGATACTCTCCTTGTTATTGGTGGAAGTCAAGGAGCATCCTTTTTAAACAATTTGGCGGTGGATATTTTCAAAAAAACTGGACTTCAGGGCATACACATAACGGGAGAAAAGGAATACGAAAGTTTAAAGCGGGCTTATGAGGGTATGCCCGTGCTGGTGCTTCCTTTTACAGAAAGGATGGATTTGATATACAGAGCTTGTAGTATTGCCATAAGTAGGGCTGGTGCAAGCTCTATTGCTGAGCTTTCTCTTTACGGCGTTCCATCCCTCTTCATTCCGTATCCTTACGCGGTAAAGAACCATCAATATTACAACGCAAAAGAGATAGAAGAGCTTGGGGGAGGTTTTGTCCTCAGACAAGAGGACGCAGACCTTACAAAAGCGCTAAAGCTTATGGATAAACTATTGTCGGATAGAGAAAAGTTTTCAAAGGGAATCAGAAGTTTTGCGGAGCCTCAAGCTTGCGAAAAAATCGCCGAGCACATTCAACAGTTCCTTTTGACCTATTCCTAACTCTTCAAAACTTATCAGTCTATCCTTGAGAACCTCCTTTGGCACACCCGTTATTCTTTGAGCAAAATCGTAATCAAATCTTAAAAAAAGGCTTCCGTGCAACAAAAAACTCCTCCTTAGACCCCTCATAGCGCAGGCTACGATCTTCTTTCCCCCGTAGGTTAATTCACCAAAGGTAGGATGGTAAAAGCAAAAGTATCCATCGTATGCACCGCTATACTTGGAAATTTCTAATGTTATCCCAAACTTTTCAAGATGTTTCTTTAAAGAGTTCATAAAGCTTAGGTAAATAACTTTGTAATTTTTCCCCCACCTTTCCTTAAGGTCTGCGACAGAGAAGGATATATCCCATCCGTGCAGTAAGGCACCCCCACCTGTGGGCCTTCTAACCACACAAACGGGAAATTCCCTAAGTTCTTGAAAAAGCCCAACGCTTACCGTAGGCTCTTTCCAAGCGTAAAGCCTAAAAAGGGGTCCCATACCCTCCTCAGCCTTCAAAAGATTCTGAAAGTCCCTTTTCATGTTTTCAGTGCCACTTAACACTTCAATCATTCAAAAACCACCTGAAGTTTTTCAAGCTTTAGGTCTTTTAAAAGCTGGTAGTCCTTCTTTATGTCCCTTCCCGCTCTGGTTAAATAGCCTCCCACCATCATGGCGTTTGCCATAAGAACAGCCATACCGTAAAAGTCCCTCAAAGTTTGTTCCCTTCCTCCACACAGCCTTAGCTCTGCCTTAGGGTTTGTTAGCCTAAACATGGCAATGATCCTCAGTGCTTCTAAGGGTGATACCCCCGGAGCCTTTTCCAGTGGCGTGCCTTCAATGGGCATTAAAAAGTTCAGAGGGATGGAATCTACTTCAAGCTCTTGGTATGTTAAGGCTAAATCCACTCTGTCTTCGTCCGACTCTCCCATTCCAAATATACCCCCACAGCAGGTGGATAGTCCCAAAGCCTTTATTCTTTTTATAGTTTCGTATCTTTCTTCCCAACTGTGGGTGCTTACAATCTTTGGGAAAAAGCTCTTAGAAGCTTCCAAATTGTGATTTACTCTCTTTACTCCAGCTTCCTTTAGTTTTTTGAGGGATTCCTCATCCAAAGTTCCTGCAGACACGCACACGTTTATGGGAAGCCTCTCTACGCGCTTTATCCTCTCCACGCTTTGCTTTATTCTTTCCACCTCTTCCTGTGTCGCAGACTTTCCACTCAAAACTACACAGTATCTGTTAGCCCCAAATTCCACTGCCCTGTAAGCCCCTTCTACTATCTCTTCCTCAGGCACCAGTGGATACACATTGATGGGTGTTTTGTAAAACTTGGATTGGGCGCAAAAACTACAGTCTTCAGAACAAGCCCCGCTCTTTGCGTTTATGATGGAACATAGTTCTATTTTGTTTGCCTCATGAAACTTGTTCTTAACCTTTTGGGCACAATACACCAGCAAGGCTATGTATTCATCCGGTGTGCGCAAAATTTTTAGGGCTTCCTCTCTACTTAGCTTTTCACCTTCAACAACTTTATTGGAAACATCTATCAAAAACTTTTCCCATCTGTCCATGACTTACCTCCAGTTGAGTTGGTAAATTTTAAACTTTATTCCAACTTCTTCAAGTCCTTTATCGCATTCCTAAATCCAGAGATGATACCTATAAAAAAGAAAAACAGCAATCCAAAAGGAAAGGTTTCTATCTTAAACAACTTTTCCATAAGCCATTTATCAAAAGCATAGCCCACAAAAAGCCCAGCTATTACACCACCAACTATGTTAAAGCCTATAGTTAAAGCCAAAAAGCTTTTCCCGTTCATGTTAAAATTTTAACCTTATGGACCCAAAGCCAATAATTGAAGAACTGAAAAGAAAGGGATACAAAAACATATATACTTGGTGTGATCCACCAGGAACATTCTACGATTGGCACATGCACAGCGAGGATGAAATAAGAGTGGTCTATAAAGGATCCATAGTAATAGGCACAAAGGAAGGTATTTACGAGTTGAAGGAAGGAGATAGTTTGGAAATAAAGGCAGGAACCCTCCATTGGGCTAAGACTGAAAGCGGCGTATGTTACGTTTGCGGTAGCAAATAAGTATATTCTAAAAATTCTATATAAAGCTAACTTATACAGTTTTAAAAACTTTTTAGTTGCTTATAAAGAGTTTGAGTTTAAAATATCATTTCAACAAAATAGGGAGGTAAAAGCATGAGCGTAAGCAGAAGGGATCTTTTTAAACTGGCAGGTGTAGGTGCCATAGCGGTTGGTCTATCCTCTAAGCCCACCTTTGCAGCTGCAGAAAAGGTGGGAAAAATGGAAGCTATGCTTCCACCACCAAAAGGCAATAGGGTAGTAATATGCGGTGGGGGATGGGCTGGACTTACTGTAGCAAAGTATCTCAAGAAAGAAAACCCCAACATTGATGTGGTCCTTATTGAAAAGAGGCCAAACTTCTTCTCCTGTCCCATATCCAACCCTTGGTTAGCTGGTTTGGTAAGCCTTGACTTTATATCTCATGATTACAACCAACCTGCGGCAAAGTATGGTTATAGGTTTATAAACGCTGTGGTTTTGGGAATAGAAAGGGACAGAAAGAGGGTTTATACCAACTACGGTTATATAGAATACAACTACTTGGTTTTGGCACCTGGAATAAGGTATAACTACTCCGCTTGGTTTAAAGATGACAAGGAGATGGCAAATTATGCCAGAATCAACTATCCGCCCGCTTTCATACCCGGTTCTGAGCACTTGGCTCTAAAGAGAAAGATTGAGGAGTTTGAGAAGGGGGACTTTATAATTACAGTTCCACCAGGAGCCTACAGATGTCCGCCCGCACCTTACGAAAGAGCTTGTATGATAGCGGAAGTGTTCAAAAGAAATAAAGTAAATGGTAGAGTTATAATCCTTGATCCAAAGCCAGATATAGCGCCAAAGGGTCCTGGATTTAGAGCTGCGTACGAGCAAGTTTATCTTGGTTTAGTAGAGTATGTGCCCAATGCGACCATAAAGGAAGTAGATCCAGTCAAGAAGGTAATTAAGACCACCGCCGGAGACTTTAAGTTTGATGATGCTAACTTGGTTCCACCCATCAAGCAGGTAGCCTGGTTTGGATGGCAGACCTGATAGCAAAGGACAAAGAAGGCAAACCCACAGGATGGGCAGACCAGGATCCATTAACCTTCCAAGCTAAGGCGGACCCCTACGTATTCTTGGTGGGAGATGTGGTAAGCGGTGTTCCCTATCCAAAGAGCGGACACATGGCAAATTCCCAAGGAAAGATAGTCGCAAAGATAATAGCGGGAAGGATAGCGGGTAAAGAAGTTAAGCCTACTTTACCGGACAACACATGCTATTCTATGGTAAACGGCAGTCCTCAAGAGGCAATAGTCATTAATGTGACCTACGAATACAACGAAAAGGAGAAAAAGATAGTTCCAAAGCCAAAAGCTATAAACGAGCGCTCACAGGCGTTGGCGAAAGCCACCTACGAATGGGCAAAGTCTATGTATAGGGACATGTTCGCTTAATATTCCAAGCCCCCTTTACCGGGGGCACAAAAATATAGAGGAAACATCATGAACAGGCGGAGTTTTATAAAAGCATGCAGTACCATAGCGGTAGCTTCTATGATAGACCCATCTGTATTTTCTGGGCTTATCTCAGCCCAAGAGGGAATGTTCAAAGCATACAAAAAAGCCATTCTGTTAAAAGAGGATGGCTCTCCCCTCACAGAAGAGGACCTAAAACCGCACACAAACTACATATTTTTCTATCCCTACGCAAGCACACCTTGTTATATTATTAATCTTGGAGAAGAGGTTAAACCTGTGGAGGTTACACTAAGGAACGGTAAGAAATACAACTGGCAAGGTGGGGTGGGAAGCAAAAAAAGTATAGTTGCATACTCTGCTATCTGTGCCCATCAATGGAGCTATCCAACCAAGAAGTATTCTTTCATAAACTACTATCCTCCAGAAAAGCCCTCTGAGATTACAAAAAAGGCAGGAATAATTCAATGCTGTGCCCATTTGGCCCTTTATGACCCAAAGGAAGGAGCAAAGGTAATTGATGGTCCAGCAGAGTTTCCGTTAGCCTCTGTGGTTATACAGGAGGAAGGTGGAAAGTTTTACGCCATAGGCATACTTGGAGTGGATCAATTTGATAAGTTCTTTGATAATTACAAAAGAGAATTGAGAGAAGCTTACGGATCAACTGCGAAGGCAAAAGAATTAGTGGAGTCGTGCAAAGTGATGGAGGTAAGCAAGTATGTTGGACAAGTCATTTACTGTTAACAGAAGGGACCTTATAAAGGGGACAGTAGAGGTTTGTGAGAAACACTCATGGAGATTTTAACTACGATTTGGCGTGCATCATTCCACCCATGAAAGCAAGCTCTCTGTTAGAACACATAGGACTCTTGAAAAAGGGCGAAAAGTGGGTTGATGTAAATCCTTTGACTTTTGAAACGAAAATACCAAACGTGTTTGTGATAGGGGATGCAGCCCAAAGCTACCTTCCAAAGAGCGGATATGCGGCCTATTCTGAAGGCAAATTGGTAGCAAAGATAATAAACGCAAGAATCAAAGGTAAAAAGGTTGAAGAAGAGTATATGCAGATGGTATGCTATGCAATGGTAAGCGATAGAGAAGCTATTATGGTGGAGACGAACTTTAGGTATGATAACATCAATAAAAGATTTATTCCTTCACACAGAGAGGACAACAAGAGAAAGGAGACAACGGCCAAAAGATACGAAGAGTGGGCTAAAGGTTTGTGGAGAGAGCTTTTTGGTTAGGGTTTAAAATTCTTTTAGCATTCCCTTAACTTTGTCTTCCCAACCCAGATGCACAAGATCTGGCTTTCTTAGACTTCTTTTCCTCTTCTTTGACTTTTTTGTGTTGTAGTGAGCTCCTCCGGACTTCCACCTTTTTATCTTGCCCGTGGCAGTTATCTTAAACCTCTTCTTTGCGGACCTGTTAGATTTCATCTTCACCTTTGCCATCTTCCTTTACCTCCAAGCTACATTATACCACATCTTTCAGCATTTCCTTAAGCTTGTTTATGGCACTCTCCTTTATTTGAGATATTCTGGCAGTAGATACACCTAAAAGCTTTGCCACCTCTTTGGCTGGAATTTCTTCGTAGAATAGAAGTTGTAGAACAAGCTGTTCCCTTTGTTCCAAGCGTTTTATTGCAGAAATTATCTTTTCCTTTAGGTCCGCTTCCATTACATTCTCTTCCGGAGATCCTAATTTTGCAGAAAGCACCTCTTCGTAACTTCTTCCTTCCCTGAATATATCATCTAAGGATAGAATGTATGATGCGGATATTTTCTGAAGGTCAGAGTAAAAGGTTTCTGGTTTTTCTCCCAAAGCACTTATAAGCTCATCATCCGTGGGCTCTCTACCCAACTCCTGCGTGAGTCTTTCTAAGGTTTGTTTTATTTCCTTTTCCCTTTTTCTAAGCGACTTACTCCCAAAGTCTAAGCTTCGCAAGTAATCGTATATGGCTCCTTTAATCCTAAGCTTTAAATAGGCCTCTGGATTTTTGGTATTATCCAGCCTTTGGGCAGATTCTAAAACTGCCAGAATACCCTGCCCTATGAGGTCATTTACATCAACAGTATCTGGTAAATGCCTGTGTATTCTGTGCGCTAAGGATTTTACCAAAGGCAAATACTTTAATACGAGTTCTTTTTTATGTCTTTATTCATCTGTTTTTTATTATTTTACATTACAAACATCATAAATTTAACCGCTTGAATTAACATGGTTCTAAGTTTAGAATTCACCTTTATGAAAGCCAGTTTGACTGTTTCTGGTATGACATGTGCCAACTGTGCAAAGGCCATAGAGCTATCTCTTAAAAGGCTTCACGGTGTTTTGGACGTTAAAGTGTCCTTTGAACTTGGTAGGGTTTGGGTAGAGTTTGACGAGGATATTTTGAGCTTGGAAAGCATAAAAGAAACCATAGAATCTCTTGGCTATCAAGTGGAAAAAGAGAAAATAAAAGATTACAGTCTAATCATACTTGCTTTTTGTTGGACAGCAAGTGCGGTAGTAATGTTTCTTATGTTTTTCCAAACAGAATTTAACTATCCTTTACAAGCACTGCTTTCAACCCTTGTGCAAATAGTTGGGGGATACGGACTTTACAGATCCGCCTATCACTCTTTGAAAGCAAAGATCGGAAACATGGACTTGCTCATATCCCTTGGAAGCACTGCTGCCCTCTTTTACAGCTATTTAGCCCTTTTAAACATAATACCGGAAGAGCCTCTTTTTGAAACTTCCATGCTACTTATTACCTTTGTTAGAACTGGAAAATTTTTGGAAGGGAGGGCAAAGAAGAAGGCTACAGAAAGTTTGAGGAAGCTTTTTGGCTTGCAAACTCTTAAAGTGAGGGTGCTAAAAGAGAAAGAAGAGGAAAAGAGTGTGTATGAAGTGTTTGTAGGGGACAGGATAGTGCTCAGAAGTGGGGACATGATTCCTTTGGACAGCAGGCTCGTGGAAGGAAAGCTAAGCGTTGATGAGTCAATGATAACCGGAGAAAGTATGCCCGTTGTGAAAGAGGTAGGAGATGAGTTAATCTCTGGTAGTCTTGTGATAAATGGATACGGTATTGCGAGAGTAGAAAAGACCTTTTCAAGAAGTTACGCCTCTCTTTTGATAAAGCTCTTGGAAAAGGCCCTTTTGGAAAAACCAAGAATACACCGAATAGCGGATAAGGTTTCACACTACTTTGTCCAGTTTGTTATTGGTCTTTCTTTTCTTGTATTTTTGTTTTGGTTTTTGAAAACTGGTGACTTTCAGAAGGCTATAACCTTTTCCTTAGCGGTTTTGGTAATTTCTTGCCCCTGTGCCTTTGGCATAGCGGTGCCTCTTGCGATAACAGTTGGGTTAAACAGAGCTTACAGGAAAGGTGTGCTCATCAAAAAGCCAGAAGCCTTTGAAAAAAGGATAGACATACTTCTTATGGACAAAACTGGAACCCTTACTGAGGGGAAACCAAAGGTAAGCAAAACAAACATTTCCCAAGAGCATTTAGACATTGCATACAGCCTATCTTTAAAGTCTAATCATCCATACTCGGTAGCCATAAGGGAGTATTGTAAAAGCTTGGGAGCTAAGGAGGTTCCCTTGCAAAATTGCAAAGAAGAAGTGGGCGTGGGGGTCTTGTGTGATGGATACATGCTTGGAAGAGGGGAAGGAGGAAAAACTGTGTTAGCCAAGGAAGGCAAAACCTTAGCGGAATTTCACTTTGAGGAAAACATAAGGGAAGGGGTAAGGGAAGTTTTGGAATTTCTGAAGAAGAGAAAAATTGAGGTAATTCTGGTAAGTGGAGATGAGGAGGAAAGGGTAAAAAAGGTGTCAGAGCTTCTTGGAATAGAAAAATGGTATGCTAAGATGAAGCCCGAACAAAAGCTTAGCATACTTTCTGAACTACAAAGCAAGGGATACAAGGTAGGTATGGTGGGAGATGGTATAAACGATGCCCCTGTGCTTGCAAAGGCTGACCTGTCTTTTGCAATAGGTTCTGGTACAGATGTGGCAAAGTTTTCCACAGACATAGTGCTAAACTCAGGCTTTGTGGGTTTAAAAGAATTTTTTGCACTAAGTGAGGTGGTAAGAAAAAGAATAAAGGAAAACCTCCTTTGGGCTTTCGGATACAACATACTGGCTATTCCTATCGCAAGCGGTGTATTTTATCCACACTTTTTTATAAAGCCTGAGTTTGCAGGCTTGCTTATGGCTCTCTCTTCTTTAAGCGTTGTCATAAACTCTCTGCGTAAGTAGGAATATTATCTTACTTATGGAACTTTTAAAAATTTTTACTCCTACTTGGCTGAAATAATCCCCTTTTTCATACTGGCTGTCTTCATAAGTGCCCTACTTAAAACCACAGTAAAACCTTCTTTGTTTTTGAAGATCCTGTCCAACAGAGTGTATGCTCCCGTATTGACTGCCCTATTGGGTGGAGTTATGCCTTTGTGCTCTTGCTCTATGATACCCTTGGCAAATTTTATAAACAGCTATTCTAAGGGTTATGGGCCGGTTATTGCCTTTCTTGTAACCGCTCCAACCCTTTCGCCTGTTATATTACTCTTAACTTACGGTTTGTTTGGATGGGAAGTGTCCCTTTACAGGCTGTTTGCTTCCCTCTTTTTTGCTCTGTCTTTGGGCTTAATTGCAGATTATGTGCATAAAAAACCCATAACTTTAAGGCTAAGTAGCCACACTGAAAAACCTAAAAAGATATCTACGTTTTTTGAAGGTTTGAAGGACCAACTACCTGTGGTTAAGTATCTGCTCATTGGAATATTCATAGCCTCAATCATGAAAACTTACATACCTCCCCAGCTTACTGCCAGCATCTCCCAAAGTCCGCTTGTTTATCCTCTTATATCCTTAGTAGCAATACCGATCTACGTGTGCTCTGGAGAGGATGTAGTTTTGGGGAAAGCTATCTTAGATGTAGGATTTACCACAGGCCAAGCTATGACCTTTATGCTATCAAGCAGTGGTGTTTGTTTACCAACAATTTTTGCAGTTATGTCTTTTCTCCCAAAGAGAATAGTTGTGCTCTATACCACAGGATGGTTTTTGTTTTCTATCGTGACCGGTTTTGCTTACGATATACTTTTCTATAAATAAGCATTAAAATACTTAAAAGGAGGGAACAATGGACAGATATTCACAAGTTCTTCAGGAGCTAATAAGAAACACGGGGCTTGAAGGTGCTTCCTTAGTTTCCGCAGACGGTTTGCCTATATCTTCAGTTCTAAAACCTGGTATGGAAGAAGATAGGATAGCTGCTATGAGCGCCGCTATTCTATCCTTAGGTGAAAGGGTGGCAGAAGAGCTGGCTAAGGGACATCTTGAGCAGATAACCATAAAGGGGCAGAATGGGTATGTAATAATGACCGGAGTTGGTTCAGATGCGGTTATGGTGGTGTTAGCGGACAATAATGCTAAATTGGGGCTTTTGTTAATGGAAATAAAAAAAGCTCAAGAAAAAATAAAAGCCTTGCTATAAGTTTGATGGGTAATGGCCCTAACCGGAGATCTAAGCACTTTTAACTTTGTGGATATATTCCAAATCATTGGAAGAGATAAAAAGAGTGGTATTCTTTTCGTAGAATGGAAAGACCTAACCTGTGCATATTACGTAAAGGACGGTGAGTTTATCTTTTCCAGACCTGTGGATAAGGTTTACAGAGTATATGCAGACAAAGACTTTGACCTATTGCTGAACAAACTGCGTATGGGTCCAGAAAGCTTACCCAGGACTGTGGAGCGGTTCTTAATATCCAGGCTTGGTATGAAAGAAGGTATATTTTCTTTTACACCGGGATTTATAAAGTATGGCTCGGACTATCCTGTTGAGTATCCTATAGAACACCTTATTGTTCTTGCCTCTAGGCATCTGGCTCCGCAGGAGGTTCAACGTAAAATATCTGACGACATGCTGCTTTTTGAAAGGATCCCGGGCACAGAGGAGATTCTGTCTAAGGCTAAAATAAACAAGTTTGAAGAGCGCGTTCTTTCGCTCGTAAACGGTAATAAAACTGTTTTCGAAATAAGACAATCCGCAGGGTTGGAAAGTTTGGTGGTAGATAGAGCTTTGTATGCTTTTCTGGCACTTGGTCTTATAAGGCGTAAGAAAAAAGAAGTTAAGCCAAAACAGGCTAACATAACCCTTGAGCTTCTCACAAAAATAATAGAGAGAATAAAGGGCTTGTGATGAAGACAATAAAGAAGATAAAAATAGTTGTAGCTGGGCCTTTTGCCGCAGGAAAAACTCAGTTTATAAACACAGTAAGTGAGATAAAGACTGTAAAGACTGAAAGAAGGACCCAGCAACCAAGTGAGAAGTCTGTTAAGGATTATACTACAGTTGCGATGGACTTTGGTAAAATACGCATAGATGATGAGCACGAACTGTATCTTTTTGGAACGCCTGGTCAATTCAGATTTGACTTTATGTGGGAGATCTTAGGGGAAGGAGCACTTGGAATAATTATCTTAGTGGACAGCACAGATCCGTCTACGTTCCACGAAGCTAGAAAAATAATAAACTTCTTCCAGTCCAGGTTTCCCGTGCCTATGGTTGTAGGAGCTAACAAGCAGGATCTACCCAACGCCTGGAGCCCAAGGGATGTTATGATCGCATTGGACATAAGCGAAGAAGAAGGCATTCCCGTTATTCCCGTATCGGCTATAGATAAAGAAAGCGTAAAAAAGGCTCTTTTAACTTTGCTTGAAATAGTTAAATCTAATTTGACTAGTTAGTTATGGAAAATTTGGCATTGAGTCTAAGGCTATATCCTCCTCCAAGCCCATCATGATGTTAAAGTTTTGCACCGCTTGTGATGATGCACCTTTACCCAAATTGTCTATAACGGATATAACCTGCAGACAGTTAGACCTACTGTCCCAGATTGGGTGTATAAGACATAGGTTTGTGCCCAAGACATACTTTACATGAGGGGGTTCAGAAACTATCTTTACAAACTTTTCATCCTTATACACTTCCGTGTAGAGTTCTTTTGGTTCAACCTTCTCACAAAAGATAGAGATACTCGATAGCATTCCTCTTGAGACGGGTACAACTACGGGAGAGAACCTTAAAAAGATACTTACCCCCCAATTTCCTGAATCACGGCTTCCATTTCTGGCACGTGTCGGTGCTTGTGTAAAGAGTAAGCAAAAAAATCGCCAAACATTTCGGGAAAGTGAAAATGCTGAACTGGTTTTCTTCCAGCACCAGAGACACCAGAAAGGGACGTAACAACTACTTTTTCAACCTTTATCTTCTCCTTGAGGAGGGGATACAGTGCCAACAGAACAGAGGTAGGATAACATCCAGGATTTGCTATTAGCTGAGCGTCTTTTATAAGTTTTCTGTATATTTCTGGCAGTCCATACACAGCTTTTTTCAAAATATCCGGATATCCATGCTCAAAGCCATAGTATTCTGGATATATTTCCGGGCGCTTTACTCTATAAGCACCCGAGAGGTCTATAACCTTTTTACCTTGATTTAAAAGCTTTGGCACAAGTTCAAGGGAATTTTCGTGTGGCAAACATAGAAAAGCCAAGTCGTATTCTTCTTCAACATCTTGAGTAAGCACTAAATTACCTAAGGATTCTTCAAAAAAAGGAAAGACCTCTGCTATGTTCTTTCCTGCGTGAGAGTGGGAGGTAAGGGCAACTATCTTTACCTTCGGATGCCTAAGAAGAATCTTTATTAGCTCTATACCGGTGTATCCGGTAGCTCCATAGACCGCAACCCTTATCTCTTGCTCCATCTATATCCTTTTCTTGCTTTCATCAAGCCATACTTCTTGCGTTCTTTTTCCCTTGCATCTCTTGTTAAGAGACCAGCTTTCTTAAGCGTTTGCCTCAACTCTGGATTGTATTTTAGAATAGCTTTGGCTATACCATACATTATGGCTTCAGCTTGAGAGGATATACCACCGCCTTCTACCGTAGCGTATATACCAAACTTTCCTTCAAGACCCGTAAGTCTTAAAGGATACAGCACTTTGTAGTATAGGGTCTCCCTTTGAACGTAGTCTTTCAAATAGAATTCCTTTTGACTGTTTTTTGCCTTTACTATCTGTTTGTCTGTGTCCTTTACCAACCAAACCCTTGCAATGCTTTCTTTCCTTCTTCCTGTGCCGTAAAAAGAGTTGTCAGGAGTTATTTTAAAGTCTTTTAACTGCCTTATCATCCTTCAACCTCCAACTTTTGCGGTTTTTGAGCTTGGTATGGATGATCGGGTCCTATGACTATCTTTAGTCTTTTGAGCATCCTATGTCCAAGTTTGTTTTTTGGTAACATTCTTTTAACCGCCAACCTGATAACTTCCTCTGGTTTGTTTTCCAGCATCCATTTCAAGGTCCTTACTTTATGCCCCCCAGGGTAGTTGGTGTGAAAGTTATACACCTTCTTTTCCAGCTTATTCCCAGTAACTCTAATCTTTTCTGCATTTACAACTACCACAAAATCCCCGCAATCTACGTCCGGTTGGTAGTAGGGCTTGTGCTTCCCTATCAAGATCTTTGCAATCTGGCTCGCAAGCCTACCCAATATTTTTCCTTCTGCATCCACAACCCACCAATTCCGCACCACATCTTCAGGTCTTATCCTGTATGTCTTCATTTTTCTCACCTCTCAAATTGGATTTTAAAAGTTATATTTTACCACAAAAACCTTCTTTGGTAGAGGTTAGGGACGTTAATAAGCTAAGCCAACTCAACGCTTTAATTTAGACTAAAGATTAGTTGCAAGGGTAACAAGCTTTTCTCTGACAGAGCGGTCAAGAACTAAACCTTCCACTTTGGGAACTTTGATAGGTTTTATACCGGTTAGCTCTTCCACTATAATGGGGTTAGTTCTTTCGGACACATCCCTACCTTCAAAACCGTTCATCACAATACCCAAAACATTTAAGCCTTTGCTTATCGCATAGAAGTAAGTAAGATAAGTGTGATTTATGGTGCCAAGGCCTGCACGGGAAACTATTATTATGTCAAGCCCCCAATCCTTAGCTAAATCCGCGTAGTTATAATCCCTCTTTATGGGCACAGCTATACCACCAGCACCTTCCACCACCAAAAAATCATACCTTTCCAAAAGTTTTAAATATTGTTCTTTCAAAGCATCTAAGGAAAAGTCCTTACCCTCCTCCAGTATGCCGGCGTAGGGGGAAAGGGGCAAGCTGTATCTTATGGGAACCGCTTCCTCCAAATCCTGGCCGGTAATACTGCACAAAAGAGAACCATCTGCAGGCACATCCTTTACATCCGTCTCCACAGGCTTAAAATAACCTACCCTAATACCCATTTCTTTTAGCGTAAGCACGATGTTGTAAGATATAAAGGTTTTTCCCACTCCGGTGTCTGTGGCGGTAATCAGCACGCTCTTCCTTTTCATTGGAGAATGTAGTAGATCATCAGAGGAGACTGAGATTCAAATTCTAAGCTTAGACGATTTTCAAAGAGTCTCCTTAAAAGGCTTTTGGACTCTTCTATGTAAAATATCCTTGGCTTTTCAATCTTTGCCAAAGCTTGCGCTTTGTCTATGGCATCTTGCAATCCTCCTATTCCATCCACCAGCCTTAGGTTATAAGCATCCTCTCCGTTAAAGACTCTACCGTCTGCAACTTCCCTCAGTTTGGAGGGGTCAATTTCTTTCCTGTACTTTAGTATAGCCTGTATAAACTGCTCGTAGGCTTTGTTTATAAGTGCCTGAAGGTATGCTATTTCTTCTTCTGTCAGCTCTTTTGTGGGAGATAGGGTATCTTTGAACTTTCCCGTTTTTATGGATGTGGTTTTTATTCCTAACTTGCTGAGCAAGTCCTTTAAACTGGTGTGCTGAACTATAACGCCTATACTTCCAGTTATGGTGCCGGGGTTAGCATAGATGTAGTCTCCTACCATTGATATGTAAAAGCATCCAGAGGCACACACGTTTCCCATAGAGACCACTACGGGTTTGCCCGTTTCTTTGAAGCGTTCCAGCGCTCTGTATATTTCTTGGGAAGCGCCCACTGAACCGCCCGGACTTTCTGCTCTGATTACTAAGGCTTTAACACTTTTATCTTTTCTTAAAGCTTCCAGCTTACGAACTATAGGTTCCGCATTTAAAATTATCCCATCTATCCTTAAGATGGCTATTCTGTCTCCTACGGGTATGCGAGAAAATAAGTTTGCTAAAAGGCCAAGCATCAGTAGCATTATAAGAACAATAAAAAACCGCTTAAACCATTTCATTTGCGTAATATATTATAAAGCTATGCTTGAGCTTATAAGAAGTGCGCCACAAGCTTGTGGTGTTTATCTGTTCAAAAAGGGCAACAAGGTCCTTTATGTAGGAAAGGCTAAAAACATAAGAGAAAGACTTTTGCAGCACTACAAGCAAGCTCAAGAAAACCTAAAGGAAAGGTCCATAGTCAGCAATTCTGACAGCGTGGATTGGATAATAACAAAAAACGAATACGAAGCTTTAGTCTTGGAGGTTGACCTAATCCAGCTTCATAAACCAAAGTATAATGTGCTTCATAAATACGGTGGAGGTTATCCACTAATAGTTATTACAGAAGACCGATTTCCTACGGTAAAGGTGGTTAGAGGTGCGCAGTGTGAGGGGAAGGCCTTTGGTCCCTTCTTTACAGCCAAAAAGGCTTACAAGGTAAAAAGACTGATCCACAAACTTTTTAAACTTCGCACATGCGATCCTATGCCCACAAGGGAGGAACCCTGTATGGATTACCACTTAGGACTTTGCAGTGGACCTTGTGCAGGTTTGATAAAAGAAAAGGATTACATGCTTTCCGTTAGGTCTGCCCAATCTTTGCTCTCTGGACAAGTTTCTGAGGTCCTTCCAGAGCTTTACCAAAAGTTGGAAGAATATATGAGAAATCTTGAATTTGAAAAGTGTGCAGTTTTAAGAGACCAAATAAGGTCCTTAGAAAAGCTTTCCTTAGGTCAAAACGTCAGCGGTTTGACTTACAAAAATGCAGACGTGTTTTACAAAATGGGGAGAATGTTAGGACTGTTCTTAATAAGGTCCTCTAAGCTTGTGGATAAAGATGTTCTTATACTGGAAGGAGAGGAAGAGGTAGAGGAGGTAATAGTCGGCTTTTATTACTCCAACCCTATTCCAGAAACCATCCTTCTGAACTTTGAGTTATCGGAAGAAGTTCAAAACTGGCTTTTGCAAAAGGGTAAGCCCACCTTCCTGTTTGGCATAGAGGAGAACCTTGAAAAGCTTATTAAAGAAAACCTCGGACACTTTGTCCCCTACGAAGTTCTGAGAGAGGAGTTTGTAAAGGTGTTAAGAATTACTGCCCCCAGTAGGATAGAGGGTTTTGATGTTTCCCACTTTTATGGGAACTACACTGTAGCTTCCTGTGTGGTGTGGGAAGAGGGAGCAATGAACAAAAGAAGATACAGAAGGTACCGTATAAAAACCGTTGAAAAAATAGATGATTATGCTTCCTTAGAGGAGGTTTTAACCAGAAGGGCGATAAGGTTGAAGGAAGGGAAAGATCCTATGCCAGACCTGTGGCTTATAGACGGAGGCTTGGCACATCTTACAGTAGCAACAAAAGTAAGGGATAGATATAATCTTCCCATTAAAGTTTTATCTTTGGCAAAGGGAGAGGAGATCCTATATACAGAGTTTGGAGACAAGATACCCTTAAAAGACCATCCGATCCTTTATAGAGTTTTTGGGCAAATTAGGGACGAAGCCCACCGCTTTGCCCTTTCCTACAACAGAAAGCTGAGACTAAAAGAAGGACTAAAGGACGTGCTTAGTAAAATAAAAGGTATAGGGGAGGTAAAAAGGAGGATCATTTACAACAACTTTGAAAACCTCTATGAGCTTTTAAAGGCAGAGGAGGGGTATCTCAGAAGACTTGGCATAAACCCCTCCATAAAGCAGGAGATAGAAAAGTATATAAGTTAAGGGGCTATCCAGTTTTCCTGCTGAAGGAGTTCTTCCATCTTGTCAGATACGTTTTGGGAGATCTTGTAAGCACAAAACTCGGGACCACACATGGAGCAGAACTTGGCGGTTTTGTATCCTTCCTGTGGCAATGTTTCGTCGTGATAGGCCCTTGCGGTTTCTGGGTCAATGGCAAGCTCAAATTGCCTGTTCCAATCAAAGGCAAAGCGAGCCTTGGACATTTCAAGGTCCCACTCCCTTGCACCGGGAAAGTGTTTTGCTACGTCCGCTGCGTGCGCTGCAATCTTGTAAGCTATTACACCCTGCTTTACGTCTTCCACGTTGGGAAGTCCAAGGTGTTCTTTGGGTGTGACATAGCACAGCATAGCTGCACCGTAGTATCCAGCAAGGGCTGCACCTATGGCGGACGCTATGTGGTCGTATCCTGCTGCTACATCAATTACCAACGGACCAAGCACATAAAAGGGTGCCTCATGACATAGCTTTTGTTGTATTTTCATATTGAACTCTATCTGATCCAATGGCACGTGACCTGGACCTTCTACCATCACCTGCACGTCGTGTTTCCAAGCCCTTTCTGTCAGCTCACCTAAGACTCTGAGCTCTGACAGTTGAGCTTCGTCCGACGCATCCGCTATAGCACCCGGCCTTAGGGCGTCTCCCAAAGAAAAGGACACATCGTATTTTTTAAATATTTCGCATATCTTATCAAAGTGTTCATAAAGCGGATTTTGTTTTCCGTGTTCAATCATCCACTGAGCGATGATGGCACCACCACGGGAAACTATGCCCATTACCCTGTGCTGAACCAAGGGCAAAAACTCCCTTAAAATGCCAGCGTGAATGGTCATGTAAGAAACACCCTGCTGAGCCTGCTCTTCTATCACGTCCAAGATTAGATCCACGGTCATGTTTTTGACTTGACCCTTAGCCCTTTTTAGCGCTTCGTATATGGGGACAGTTCCCACCGGCACGGTGCTTTCCCTTATGATGGCTTCCCTCGTTTCCTTTATCGCCTCTCCCGTAGAAAGATCCATCACAGTATCTGCACCGTACTTTATAGCAGTCCTTAGCTTTTCCAATTCAGTGGGTATGTCCGATGCAAGACCAGAATTTCCTATGTTGGCATTTACCTTAACCCTTGAGTTTATACCAATGCACATAGGTTCAAGGTGTAGATGGTTTATGTTTGCAGGAATTATCATCCTACCCCTTGCCACTTCCCGGCGAACAAATTCAGGATGCAGACCTTCCCTTTTGGCTACATAAACCATCTCCTCGGTTATAATGCCCTGCCGGGCAAGATGCATTTGGGTTTTGTTCTTAAACTTCTTCCTTGCTTCTACCCACTCTGCCCTAAGCATAAGTTACCTCCTTATGAGTGAATTTTTCTATAGAATTTAAAACGAAGGTTGGCATACTGTATGATGAAAATTAGTTTTTGGCTTAGCTTTTTCGCAGATTGGTCTGAGGCTCTGAAGCCTTAAAATATTTTCTATGTTTAGAAAGATTTTAGTTGCAAACAGAGGGGAAGTAGCGCTCAGAATAATAAGGGCTTGTGAGGAGCTCGGAATAAAGAGCGTCGCTATCTATTCAGAGGCAGATGCCAGGTCTTTGTATGTAAAGAAAGCAGACGAAGCATACCTCATACCCGGTGATCCTGTAAAAGCTTACCTGGACTACAAAAGAATAGTGGATCTTGCTAAATCAGTTGGGGCAGACGCCATACATCCGGGATATGGATTTCTTGCTGAAAACGCAGACTTTGCAAGATATTGCAGGAAAAAGGGAATAACCTTTATAGGTCCTTCACCGGAACACATAGAGCTATTTGGAGATAAAGTGAAGGCTAAGCAGAAGATGGCTGAACTGGGCATACCCATCATACCAGGTTCTCCAGAACCACTAAGAAACTACGAGGATGCCCTGCACTACGCAAGAGAAATAGGATTTCCCGTGATCTTGAAATCCGCCTACGGAGGAGGTGGTAGGGGAATGAGGGTGGTTAGGTCTGCAGAAGAGCTTCCCAGACTTTTTGAATCTGGATACAGAGAGGCGGAAACCTTTTTCGGAAAAGGTGATTTATTTGTAGAAAAATACCTGGAAAATCCAAAACATATAGAAGTGCAAATACTGGGAGACAAGTATGGTAACGTGGTGCATTTGGGAGAAAGGGATTGTTCAGTGCAGAGAAAGCACCAAAAGATCATAGAGATTACTCCCTGTCCCGTTTTGCCAAACCACATAAGGAACAAGATGTTGGGTCTTTCTGTAAGGGCAATGATGCATGTGGGATACGAAAGTGCAGGAACTCTTGAATTTCTCGTTGATCTAAAGACAGGCGAGTTTTACTTTATAGAGATGAACACAAGACTTCAGGTAGAGCACACCATAACTGAAATGGTTTCTGGAATAGACATAGTGGAGACTATGATAAGGATAGCCATGGGTGAGCCCCTTCCCTTCACTCAGAACGAGATAACTTTCAGAGGCTATGCCATTGAGTTTAGGATAAACGCAGAAGACCCAAGAAAAAATTTCGCTCCTGCTCCAGGAAAGATCACTGCCTATTACTCTCCTGGTGGTCCAGGAGTTAGAATGGATGCGGGCGTTTACAAAGACTACGTAATTCCTCCTTATTATGATTCTATGATAGCAAAGCTTAGTGTGTGGGCTTTGACTTGGGAGAGGGTGTTGGCAAGGGCTAAAAGGGCTATAGACGAGTTTATTATAAGGGGGATTCCAACAAATATCCCCCTTCACAGGGAAATTATCAGGGACCCAGACTTTAGAAGTGGATACTTTGGTATAAAGTTTTTAGAAGAAAAACTACCAACTTACGATTTTGAGATAGAAGGGGAGGCCGATCCAGAAAGCATAGCTTTGGCTATATCAACAGCAATAGCTGCCTATTACGGACTATAGGATAGGCTAACGCCGTCACTTTCCTTTCCGTAAATGCTTCTGACTTTTACCTTGTAAGTAACCTTTTTATCTTTTCTCTTTAGCTCAAACATGTGGGTCCTTGTAGTTCCAATCTCTTTGTCACCTTCAAGCACTACAAATTCTTTAAAGAAATTGTCCGGTTCGTAGGACCATATGAGGTATAGCTTGTCTCCAAAAACTCTATAATCCAATCTTTCCACCTCTTTTATAGGTGGATGAGGGAGGGCTTCTACGCAAAACTCGGTAGGTTCTGAATAAGCATTTTGCCTTTTACCCACCACAAGATAACATCTTTTAACATAATCTCTGTTGAGCTCAAGCCCATCTACCGCTTTCTTTCCGGTCCATGGGTTTAGTCTTTCTCCCTCTAACTCATAAACTTCGTAAGTGTCAAAACCTTTTAGGTTTAGCCTTACTCTGTTTTCGTAATAAGTTAAATCTAAGCTAACCCTTTCCTCTGTAAGTCCTCCAACGCACTCCGTCCTTTCCTTACCTTCTATCCTTTTGACCGCAAAGCAAAAAGGTTGAGCTTGCTCTCTAAGCCAGTAGTTTTCTATTTTAATAAATCCCTCCGGAACAACCTCTCCCTCTAAGCTTCTAAGAAACACCTTACTGCCTATACGCTTTAGTTCTACCACTGGACTTTCTAAGGGTTTTGTATTTGCCTTTATTCCGCAAGAATAAGTTAGCGCCAAGGCTAAAAAAAAGCTAAGCTTTAGAAAATTAATCGCTTTCAAGGTCTTTTATAAGCTCTCTTTTTACTTCCTCTGGCACATCCACAATAGCTTTATAGTTGGGATGGTTTATTTCTATCTTTACAGGTGAATTAATAAAGGCCTCCACCTGCTCTGGAGTAAGCGGTAATTTTAGAAAATGCACCACTGCTGCTTTGCCATACTGATAATCTTTTTGACTTCTTTCGTCAGCGATGGCTCTTACGCTGTATTTGTTGCCTATATGGAACCACAGGTGGTCGTGAATACCCACAAGTTGGGGTAATAATCTCTTCCTCTCCTGCTCATCGGGGATTTCTATAAACATAGTTATGGAAAGCTCGTTTTTGTCCGGTATTAGTTCGTTGTAAATGTCTATCTCTTGGTTTATTTCTTCTTCCTTTACCATTCTTTCAGCCCTTATCATCTCCTGAATTTGAAACCATACGGTTTCTCTGTTTTCAAAAACTAAATGAACTAAATCTCCAACAAAAACCCTCCTGTTTTTCTTAAGCTCTATTATTTCTTTCCGTTTTTGTTCCCGGACTTTCTCGTATTCGTAAATGTTTAGAATTTCGCTTCTTTCTATCTTTTTCATGTTCCGCTCCTTATTTTTTTTATTTTCCACCCCGCGGTTAGCGGGGCGCGGAAGGTTTTCAGGCTTTTAGGCTTTCTAAAGCCTTTTGGAACCTTCCTGCGTGGGACTTCTCAGCCCTTGCAAGGGTCTCAAACCACTCAGCTATGTCGTCAAAGCCTTCTTCCCTTGCTATCCTTGCAAATCCCGGATACATCTCAGTGTACTCGTAGGTTTCTCCTGCTATGGCAGCTTCCAAGTTCTGTTCCATGGTTCCTATGGGCTTTCCTGTGGCTGGGTCTCCACCGCCGTACTTTTCCAAGAACTCCAAGTGTCCAAAGGCGTGTCCGGTTTCACCTTCTGCGGTTTCTCTGAACACGTTGGCTATGTCTGGGTACCCTTCTATGTCTGCCTTTCTGGCAAAGTAAAGGTACCTTCTGTTGGCTTGAGACTCGCCTGCAAAGGCTTCCTTGAGGCATTCCAAAGTTTTGGTGCCTACCAAGCTCTTGCTCATGGCTCTTACCTCCTTATAAGGTTTTAGTTAATAGATATTATATGCAAATTTTTCTCATTTGTCAAGGGGGTTTGGGAACGTCCCGATGGTTGCTATAATATCTTTAAACCTCAGAAAGGAGTATGTGCGCAGAAGAGCAAAGTCTAACTTTGAACGAGTTTGACTACCATCTTCCAAAAGAGCTCATAGCTCAGTATCCAACTATTCCAAGACACAACGCAAGGCTTATGGTGTTGAACAGGAAGGATAGGTCCATAAGGCACGATGTATTTTGGAACCTACCGGATTACTTAAAAAAGGTGACCTTTTGGTTTTTAACAACTCAAAGGTTTTGCCTGCAAGGCTCTATGGAAGGAAACCAACAGGCGGTAAAGTGGAGATCCTTCTTACGGACTACATAGAAAAGCACGTATGGTATGCCTTGGTGGGAGGGAAAAACATAAAGAGCGGTTTAAAAATATTCATCGGAGAAGACTTGCAAGTGGAGATCTTAGAGCACATAGAAGGTGGAAAGTTTAAGGTTTATCTCCATTCTCAGGATCCTCTAAAAGCTTTGGACAAATGGGGAAAAATCCCAATACCACCATACTTAGAAAGAGAGGAAGAAGAGATAGATAGGGTTTATTACCAAACAGTGTTTGCAAAGGAGGAAGGCTCTGTAGCTTCCCCTACAGCATCCTTACACTTTTCGGAGGAACTTTTGGAAAAACTTCAGAATAGGGGCATAAACATAGCCTTTATAACTCTTCATGTATCTTACGGCACCTTTAAGCCTGTAAAAACCCAAAGGATAGAAGAGCATAAGGTAGATCCAGAGTATATAAAGGTTCCCGAGGAAACGGTAAAGCTCATAAAGGAAACCAAAGAACGGGGTAATAGGGTCGTTGCGGTAGGCACCACTGTGGTAAGAGCTTTGGAGACAAAACCCTTTGAACCTTACGAAGGTTGGACCGAGCTTTACATATACCCAGGGTATGAGTTTAAGGTGGTGGATGCCCTGATCACAAACTTTCACCTTCCAAAATCTTCCCTTTTGTTTTTGGTATGCGCCTTTGGTGGAAAGGACTTTATAATGGAAGCTTACCAAATAGCAGTAAAGGAAAGATACAGGTTTTACAGCTATGGAGATGGAATGCTCATACTTTGATTTAACTTCAAAACTCTTATCTTGTATGGCTTTTTCACGTCAAAGCTCAGTATTTCCTCTCCCTTTTCCTCATCGTTACAAGTGATTGAGTAGTCTGCCTTTGGCAGTTTTTTCCTTAAAGGCTCATCCTTTGCAAAGCTAACATACAAGCAAACAGCCAACTCTTGCCTACAGTTGCACTCTACGTTGGAGTTTAAGTCTATACTCTTTATGATTTTTTGCGCTATAAATTTTTTGGAGTTCTCCCTGTTGGTTTTGTAGGGCATATAAACAAGTCCATAGGCAAATCTTAGGCCGATGGCAATTATTAGCACCACATAAAAGGCTTTTTTGAACCATTTGAAACTGAATGCGCTGTGTATGTAGTAAGAAAAAACAAGGGCAAGCAAAGGATACAGGGGCATTATGTATCTTCCTGCAGATTTGGCAAAGAGGTAGGGAAGGTAGTTAAGTAAAAAGATAAGCAAAAGAGCCTTTATCGGGCTTGGCAGATGCAGTTTTCTTTCCTTAAAAAGAGCATAAACAGAAATCAAAAAAAACATACTGTGGGGCATGAGGTCTTTAAAGTTCTCAAGGGGATAAGTAAACAGGTGCATAAGCCTTGAAAACTCTTGGTCTTTTACCCTGCTGAAAGATTCGTAAAAAAGTGTCCTTATATAGACTATTGGATTTTCTGTATTTACAATCCACAAAAGTGGTATAGCCAAGGTGATAAAGTGCATAAGCATAGCTTTTTTACCAAAAAGTAGATCAAGTCTTTTGTGATAAAGGCTGAGAGCAAGCAAGGTAAGGGAATAAAAGGCATAAGAAGGAAAACCCTTCAGAAGGGCAGAAAGACCTGCAAAGACCGCAGCTAAAATCCCAAAAATAAAACCACCCCCAAAAGACCAAATGTAAAGGGAGGATACAGTTATAAAAACAAATAGGGTGTAAGTGGTGTCTATTTCCGCTAAGTAGCCGTAAAAGAACAGCACGTTACCAAAGGTTAGAAAGACCAAGGAGGATAGAACGGAAAGGGAAAAGTCCCCAAAAAGACGCCGAGAAAATAAAAAGACAACTAACACGCAAAGCATGAGAGAGGTTAGACTAACTGCCCTTCCAGTAAGCTCACTCCAGGGTATAAAGTTGGAGTATAGAGCTATTAGCCAGTTAAAAAGGGGTGGCTTGTTGTAGTATGGCTCTCCAAGGACATAAGGCTGTAGATAGTTGCCCGTCTTTGCCATATGGTAGGCAACGTATACCCTTAAAGGCTCCTCTACTCTAAAAACGTAATCGCTTAAGTTTGGCAGAAGAGAGAGAAAGGCAAGAAGGATAAGAAAAAACTTCATTCTATCCAGTAGTTGGGTGCTTCCTTAGTTATTATCACGTCATGCACGTGGGATTCTTTGTATCCTGCCCAAGTTATCTTAACTATCTTTGCTTTTTTTCTTAGCTCTTCTATGTTTCTTGCACCTAAGTATCCCATACCGGACCTTATACCTCCCACAAGTTGAAAGAGCACATCCGAAAGCCTTCCTCTGTATGGCACCCTTCCCTCTATACCTTCGGGAACGAACTTCTCTGCCCTTTCTTGTCCGTATCTATCCGCAGACATTCTACTCATCATCGCACCCAAAGAGCCCATGCCTCTGTATGCTTTGTATGCCCTTCCCTGATAGTATATTATTTCACCCGGAGCTTCCTCTGTTCCAGCAAGCAGATTGCCCAGCATAACCGCACTAGCGCCCACCGCTAAAGCCTTGACTATGTCCCCCGAATACCTTATCCCACCGTCCGCTATTATGGGCACTCCATACTCTTTTGCCACGCTGTAAGCCCACATTATGGCGCTCACTTGGGGCACACCCACCCCTGCCACTATCCGGGTGGTGCATATGGAACCTGGTCCTACCCCTACCTTAACCGCATCCGCACCAGCTTTTATCAGATCCTTTGTTGCCTCTGCAGTTGCCACGTTTCCAGCTATAACATCCACGTCTGGATATAAAGACTTTATTTCTTGGACCGTATCCAAAACTCTTTTTGAATGGCCGTGAGCTGTATCCACCACGATCACATCCACACCGACGGAAACAAGCGCAGAAACCCTTTCCTTTGTATCCGGTCCAGTTCCAACCGCTGCGCCCACCCTTAACCTACCCATCTCATCCTTGCACGCATTGGGATATTTTTGCCTTTTGACAATGTCCTTTATGGTTATAAGTCCCACAAGATTCCCCTCTTTATCTACTATGGGAAGCTTTTCTATTTTGTGTCTGTGTAGGATCTCCTTAGCTTCCTCTAAGGTGATCCTTTCTTTGGCTACTATCAGGTTTTCCTTGGTCATAAACATGGATACTGGTTTGTCGTAGTCGGTAGGTTTTATAAACCTGAGGTCCCTGTTGGTTAAAATTCCCACAAGCTTGTTTCCGTCAGAAACTACAGGCACGCCGGAGATCTTATACCTTTCCATGATTTCCAACGCACTTTTAACACTGGTGTCCGGTCTTACCGTAACCGGATTGACGATCATCCCACTCTCAGATTTTTTAACCCTCTCCACTTCCTTAGCTTGATCTTCTATTCTCATGTTCCTGTGGATTATGCCTATACCTCCTTCCCTTGCTATGGCTATTGCCATTCTATGGTCCGTGACCGTGTCCATTGCAGCGGAAACTATAGGAATGTTTAGCTTGATCCTTTTGGTTAGTTGGGTAGAGACATCTACCTCATGAGGAAGCACTTCGGAATACTGAGGGATCAGTAGTATATCGTCAAAGGTAAGCCCTTCAAAAACTTCTATGTTTTCCATATATTTATTATAATGCCCAACTTGGTAATAACGGGTGGAACAAAGGGTATAGGGAGGGCAACAGTTGAGCTTTTTCTAAGGGAAGGGTGGAACGTATGCACCTGCGCAAGGTCCGAAGAAGGTCTAAAAAGACTTAAGGAAGAGCTAAAACATCCAAAAAACCTATATACAAAAGTGTGCAACGTAGGAGACAGGGAATCTGCCAAAGCCTTTGTAGAATTTTGCCAAGAAAACCTTAAGAGTTTTGACTTGCTTATAAACAATGCAAGCATATTGGGAGAAAGAACAAGCATAGAACACTACCCAGAGGATATTTGGGAGGAAGTGATAAGGATAAACCTAAACGGTGTTTTTTATATAACAAAGTATGCCATTCCTTACATGAAAGCGGGAGGAGTTATAATAAACCTATCTTCGGGTGCTGGCAAAAGACCTGCACCTTACTGGGGAGCGTATGCGGTATCTAAGTTTGGGATAGAAGGGTTTTCATTGCTTTTGGCGGAAGAGCTAAAACAAAAAGGTATAAAGGTATATGCCCTAAATCCGGGTGCCACAAGGACCCAGATGAGGGCAAAGGCTTACCCACAGGAGGATCCCCTCACCTTAAAACCACCCGAAAAGGTAGCAGAGTTTCTAATAGAAATAGTGAAAAACAAGCCAGGAGGGGTGAGTATAGATTATGGATCTTAGAGCGATGATTCTTATGATCCTTGGGGCTTTGTCCGCTCTCTTTATAATTCTCATACACGACAAAATTATCTTAGATCCGGGGTCCTTTTCTTATCTTATTGCCATAACCCGCATCCCTGCTTTCTTTCTGTTTGCAAGTACTGTGCTTGCCCCGCTTCTTGTAGGTCCTCACCTTATTAAAAGGACATTTTACTATACCGCCCTCTTTGTTGTCCCTTCTTTGATCCCACAAGCTTTTCACATACTTTCCTTTGTGTTCTTCCCTGACTTTATAACACCAAATCATAGAGATAAGGTCTTTTGGCTACACATAATCTTTGTAGCATACACACTGCTTGGCATAACTTTTGGAATATTCCACAAAAGAGGCACCGCTCCATACCCTAAGTTTTTTGCTTTGCTTCTTTCTTCTCTTGCGGTTTCCTTTTTTATAGTGCTTTACTACCCGTTGCTTCCAAAGACTTACATAAAAGGTGTAGGATCAACTATTTTTTCCGATGTGCTTTGGGCTGGTCTTTCTCTTTGGAACTTTTGGCTTCTTTACCTTATATTAAAGAAAAAGGTTTATGGAGAGAAGGTAAGCAAATACGTAAGCTTAGGGATGTTCTTTTATGGCATTGGCAGTGTCCTTCCCATCTTTTACACACACTTCAGGGACATAATTTTGGTAGCTGTTTCCTTTTACAGGGTTTTGGCTTATGCACTGTTTGCCTATGGTGTTATCAAGGTAGAAATTGTGGATGTAAGCAAAGATATATTAAGGCGATCAAGGCTTTTTTTGATCTCTTTGGCAAAAGCTGTGCCCAGATGGGAGAGTGATGTACTAAAGGTTGCGCTGGGCAATTCCTTTGAAGAGGGTTACATAAAAAGCTTGTGCATATACGACCTAAAAACTAAGGAGCTGAGGGCATACTTTTATGGGCTAAAGGAAAGGGAGGAGGACCTAAAACCGCCTGAGGACTGGGATAAGCTTTCAGAAAAAAAAATGGGCTTTACCAAGGATGGACGGCGCTTTCGTGTTGAAGAGGGTTATCTATTGCTCAGCAGGGTTCATACGGACATAGACAATCCCCTAATAATTACCCACATAATGAACATAGAAAGCCATCTCTTTTCCTATTTCCTACAGCACAAAAACTATGAGGAGCTACTCAAAGAGAAATTAAGGGAAATTGAGATACTACAGGCTATGCTTGAAACTTCCGAATATGTAGTTCAAGCATACAATAACATAGAGACCTTTTCAAAGCAAGTGCTGGATAGGTTGGACCAAGTCCTCCGTATGGACGGTAGCTTATTTTACATGCTTGATAAAAACGCAGAAAAGGTGGAAAAACTCGTCATCTCCTCTATGTTTTTAAAGAACTTTAGGGAGGAAGACCCTAAATTGCTCCTTGCTGAGGTTCGAGCTAACCCAAACATTTTTGATACAAAAAATAACCTTTGTTTTGCCAAGTTTGAGTATGGTCAGTATCAAGTTGGAGTTGTGGGCGTTAGGCTAAAGGAACCCTTTGATAAGGGAGACCTTGCTTTCTTCAAAACTATTTCCAACCAACTGTTCCACGTAATAAGATTGATGAAGATTATAGAGGATTTACAAAATGCCCAATTTAGCATTAAGTTTCTCTCCGAGTATGACCCACTTACTATGCTGTATAACAGAAGAACCTTTGAAAGGTATCTTAAAGATAACATCCAAATAGTCTCGAGGACTGGTTCCTTGCTTTCCATGGTGCTCATAGACATTGACAATTTCAAGCTTATAAACGACGTTTATGGACACCAAACTGCAGACATGGTCTTAAAGGAGCTAAGCGAAAGATTGAAAAGGAGCGTCAGGAAGATGGATATACCCGCAAGGTTTGGGGGAGATGAGTTTGCAGTGCTTTTGCCATACATTTCAAAGGATACCGCCCATGCTATAGCACAAAGACTTATAAGCAAACTCTCCTCCGAGCCCCTGAAGATAGAAGACAGAAACATTTCTTTAAGCGTAAGTGCGGTTGTAGTATCTTACCCCCAAGACGGAACCAGCGCAGAGGAGCTTATAACCTATGCGGAGTACTTAATGAGGGAAGTAAAAAGGAAAGGAAAAGGTATAATTCTAAGCTCAGGTGATATTCCTCACAAGTTCTCTGTGGTAAAGGAGCTCGAAAGGTCCCTTGTGGAAAGTATAGAAAAGTCCTCTGTCATACCCTACTATCACGAGATCATAGACCTCAGAAGGATGTCTGTCTTTGGTTTTGAGGTGCTTATGAGGATAAAGTTTAACGGTAGGATTTTGAGTACGGGAGAATTTGTGGATGTGGCAGAAAGGCTCGGTGTCATGCCAAAGCTTGACCTTTTGCTTATGGAAAAGGTTTTTGAAAGTTATAAATTTTTTGGAAACCAGTATAACATTTTCATATTTATTAACATGGTGCCAGACAACGCCACAGTGGAGTTTGCGGAGAAGGTCAGAGCCCTTGCGGATAAGTATTCTGTTCCCATCAGCAATATTGTATTTGAGATTACAGAAAGAAAAGCCATTGAAGATATTATGCAAGTTGCCGACTTTGTTAGGGAATTAAAAAAGGAGGGTTTTCGTTTTGCCATAGACGACTTTGGCTCTGGTTATTCCTCCTTTTATTACCTGAAATACCTGCCCACAGACTTTTTGAAAATTGAAGGTGAGTTCATAAGACATCTTACCCACTCACGCACAGACAGAATCTTCATCAAAGGCATTGTGAATGTGGCAAAGGAAATGGGGATCAAAGTCGTTGCGGAATTTGTAGAAAACGATGAGGTCTTGGAGGTAGTTAAGGAGTTGGACATAGACTACGCACAGGGTTATTACTTTGGAAAGCCAGAACCTTTGGAAGAAAAGCTCAAGAAACTTTCTTCCAAAGAATAAGTCCGAGGGCCTGGAAAGAAGAATTTAAAAGAAGGGAAAAGACACATACCCAAAGGGTAGCATTATACCAGAATTTCATAGGATAAACCCTGAGTAGCATGTCCTGGTCAAAAAACCTCCATGAATGTGGGTCAAAAAAGAAGTTGTGGAAAACCTCAAAGAGTAAGTCGTAGTTTAAAAGAGAAAACACCAGAACGAAAATTACCAAAATCTCCGTAAGAAGCGCGCCAGAAAAGAGGACAAGCCCCATTTTCTTTTTATCCCTTAGGCTGAAAAAAGGAAAAGCCAAAGGGGAAGACCAAAGTAAAGAACCTTGAATATCACAGAAAGCAGTCTCTTAACATCCTGCATGTGCTTTATTTCCTTCTCCCTAAATAGTCCAGAGCTTATAAACTCTTCCATACCTTTATCGGAAAGAACGGACCTAAGCCCCAGCTTGGCTATTTCAAGTCTTCTTTCTTGGTCCATCCCCCATCTGTCTGGTGGAAGGTTTCCAAACCTGTAGTTTAGCTCTACAAAAAACTCAGTAAAGGCAAGCCTGACGCACAAAAAGATTAAAAGAAAGGGAAAGAAAAAGGACAGAGCTATTACTCTCTTCATTTGTAGCCTTTTATTTGAGTTTGTCCAGCATGGCAGGCTACACAGGACTTTTCGTTCCCTACTACCTTTACCAAACCAAAGGCTTCTGCTATTCTTTGATGCTTTGCGTGTATTTCTTCCACAGGCTTAAACTTTCTTACCTGAGGTATGCCTATGCCTTGGTGACACTGATAACAGGTGAACATAGCCTCTTTCCAAAGTTCTACCGCTTTATCCTTGTTTCTTTCTTCCAGTGCCTTTGGTAGCTCTACGTAAAGAATGGCGTTTCTTTTCTTGACTACAGCCTTTAGCTCATCAGGCCATTGGGCTATCATAGGTCCAGCCAAAGCCATGTTTTTGCCACAGGCAGAAAGCCCCATGGGACTCCTAACAAGCCTTAGAGCAGTATCAAATTCTCCCTTTTCTATGTGGCCTCTAAGGGCTACAAAGGAAAAGAAAGTCCTGTATGCTCCAGCTTTGAAGTTTAGTCTAACGTCCGCAAGGTATTTGATAGCCTGCAGGACCTGTTCTTTATTTTGCCCACCCACTATCAACATTTTCTTTTCGTCTTTTTCCACTAACTTTATGGTTGGCTTTTCAAAGCTAAGCCCAAGCTCTTTAACTATGTCGTTGTTTGTTCCAACCACTATGATGTTCTTCCACTGCACGTTTTTTAGCTGTTTGTCGCTTACCAAAAGAGGTGGAATTTTGGACTGCTTTACCTCTTCCGCCCCAAAGCCTATGTCCTCTACCCATTGACCAAGATAAAAGGCTATTTTCCCTGCTTGAGCTACCACATCTGTGTCTTCATTCACTCCATATACAATCAGCACGTTTGGAACTGCTACATCTTTTAGCATTGCAGGGGTGCCAGTCCATACTTCCGAATAGCTCACGTAAGGGAAAATCCTATCCGCAAACTTTGGTTCAATAACAGGTTGGGCAAAGGCTGGAACCATAGGTAAAAGGATCAAAAACCTCCTCATAGCTTAACCTCCCCCCTTGTATTTTAATTGCCATTTAAGTATTCTTCAACTTTTTTCCACTGGCTCCAACCTTTAACATAGACGTCCTCTATTTTTTTAATGTTTAGCTTTCTAAGTTTTTTGTATTCTGCTAAGTCTTCTAAAAATCTCCTTAAGTGCTCTTCTGTGTCAAAGTAGAGTAAGTCTTTTCCTTCTCTGGCTACGCAGTATTGATCTTCTTTTTTACAAAACCCATACAAACTGGACACCTAACCTTTTCTGGTGGTTTGGGAAGTCTCCGCCTCTCTTCCCTCTTTTCCATAAAGGCGTGGAAAGCCAAAGCTAATATAAACACAGCAAAAACACCCTCTATCGCAAAGGACTGAAGGGCAGAAATCCTTCCGCTCAAAAAACCAAACAAAGAAAAAAGAATGCCAGAGGTGGTGATTCCTGCGGTAATGAACACGTATTTAAGAGCTATACCTTTGAAGATAAAAAGGATTACCATAAGAAAACCAAAGACCTCAAAGAGCCTTGAAGCAAATATCAAAAGATGACCGACTTCACTCATCGGTTTTCCTTTGGTAGTTCTGTAGGCTTAAATAAAGGAAGTTTTCTTATATTTTTGAGCCTGTACATGAAATACTCCCTATTTTTCTCTGAAAGAGCCATACCAAGAAGTCCAGTTAGAAAACTGGCAAGAACAAAAAGTCCCACAAGCGTTCCAACTATCCTAACCCTTCTTTGCCTTGATTCATCCATAGGATTCCTCCTTTACAAAGCCGTCCGTTCCATTTTTCCTTAACCATACTTATCCGAACCTACCCATTTGAGTAGTTTCTTGAGTTTGAGCTGAGAAGTTTCAACTATCCTTAACCAAGCAAGAAGTTTTGAGAAAGAGATAAAGCTTAAAATAGCTTTCCATTCCACCTGCACCAGGCGGGACGGAAACCTGCCTGGAATACCCTCTGCCCTCTGGGCTTTGGGTTTTGTCAGGCGAAATGCTATATTAACACTTGCATTGTAATCTCTATCATATTTCCCACAAGAACACTTAAAAACTAACCTTTCTGTCTTACCTTCCTTACCACACTTATGACAAATTCTTGACGTATGTGCGGGATTTACTTTTATGACTTTTAAGTTGTAAAGCCTTGCCTTCTCTTCAAGCCTGCTTGCAAACCTTGAATAAAACCATTGGCTAAATCTTCTTAAAGCTTTCTTGTCCTTCCAATCGGGAACTTCTTTGAAGCTTAGGTCCTCTACCACTATGGCTTGACAATCATAAACCTTTGCGTGTGCTATGACAAATATTGGTAAAAGTCTCAAGTATTTCTTTTCTTAACTGTCTTTATCTTCCTCTGCCTTAGTTTCTGCTCGGCAAACAAGTGTCTTAACCTTTCCCAAAGCCTTTCTTTTTCTCGCTTACAAGCTGTATTTTCTATGCTATTGTAGATGTTGTCTATCTTTCTCTCAAGGGCTGATACTTCAAAGTGTAGTCTTTCTATCTTTCTTAACAT